>Ga0315903_10005093_pt1 | contig 17242 bp, 17 predicted proteins | sample LakEriMetagenome_7_FD_203524 | JGI IMG/M metagenome (GOLD analysis project Ga0315903, IMG submission 203524) | Freshwater fungal communities from buoy surface, Lake Erie, Ohio, United States - Buoy 2 MA119 | ecosystem: Environmental > Aquatic > Freshwater > Lake | place: USA: Lake Erie, Ohio...
CACAGCATCGAGCAGGCGCAATCAGGCAGAAAGTTCATTAGCGCTGGCGAGCTCCTTTTGCCAGGAGAAGTTATTTTGCAGCCGGGCGGAGCGCATCAAGCGCCAAGTGTTTACGCAATTTATTCAAACGCCGGTATCGACGGCATAACCGACCGCAGTTATCAGTGGCTGCGCAGTAGAAAGAATCACCCAACATCTCCTAGGCCGTTGACACTTAATGTTTGGGAAGCGGTCTACTTTGACCACAATCTAGAAAAACTCTCACAGCTGGCCGATGTGGCGCAGGAAATTGGCGTCGAGAGGTTTGTTCTGGATGATGGCTGGTTTGGTTCTCGCCGTAATGACACCTCTGGACTAGGGGACTGGAGCGTCTCACCGGAGGTTTGGCCGCAGGGACTTGGGCCGCTAATAAAAAAGGTAAAGAGCTGCGGAATGCAGTTTGGGCTTTGGTTTGAGGGGGAGATGGTGAACCCCGATAGTGAGCTCTATCGCAATCACCCTGATTGGATTTTGCAGGTTGGGAATCGCGTACCGCCAGAGGGTCGTCGCCAGCTGGTTTTAGACCTAACCAATCCCCAGGTTTACCAATACATTTTGGAGTCGGTTGACAAAGTTCTCAGTGAAAACGAAATTGACTACATCAAGTGGGATCACAATCGGTTCTTGTTGGAGCCGGCAAGCATGGGTGTTCCAGCGGTTCACAAACAAACCCTGGCAATCTATTCACTCTTTAGTGAACTGAAAAAACGCCATCCAGGATTAGAAATTGAATCCTGCTCCTCGGGCGGCGGAAGAATCGATCTGGGAATGGCGCAAGTAGCTGATCGATTCTGGACATCTGACTGCAATGACGCACTCGAGCGACAGTACATTCAGCGCTACACCCAGATTGCGATTCCTCCTGAGCTTCTCGGCAGCCACATCGGGCCAACCCACTCGCACACAACCGGAAGAGTTCACTCGCTTTCTTTCCGGGCAATCACCGCTCTGTTTGGGCACGCTGGTCTCGAGTGGGACATAACTCAAACAAGTGATGCCGAAAAGAAGCAGCTAAAAGGATTCAGCGACTACTACAAGCAAAAGCGTTCACTTCTTCACACCGGCAGACTGGTGCGCTCTGAGATCGATGACAGCACCTTCGTTCAAGGGGTTGTTTCACAAGACAAAAAGGAAGCACTCTTTGCCTACGCCACCCTGGCCGCAGCTCAGGGATCTAGGCCTAATGCAATTGTTATACCTGGTCTTGCCAGCGATAAGAAGTATCAGGTGAGGGCGGTGTTCCCAATGGGCGAGCCAACCTTCATTCAAAGAACTCAGGTGGGATGGCTCGATGGTGTGACACTCACCGGCGAAGCGCTAGCAACTGCAGGCTTGAGAGCACCAATCATGAATCCAGAAAATGCAATGTTGATAGAAATAAAGGAGAGCTGATGCTCAATCTAGGAAAACTGCACTTCGGTGGCGACTACAACCCGGAGCAGTGGCCAAAAGATGTTTGGAAACAAGACATCGAATTGATGCAGAAGGCTGGGGTCAACCTGGTTTCACTGGGCATTTTCTCGTGGGCCAAGATTGAGCGAAAAGATGGCGAGTATCACCTTGACTGGCTGGATGAGGCAATCTCGCTTTTGCATGAGGGTGGTATTTCGGTTGACATGGCAACCGCTACCGCTTCACCGCCAGCCTGGCTCGTAAAGGCACATCCGGATATTCAGCCGGTGAATTTTGATGGGGTTCGCCTATCACACGGCGGACGGCAGCACTACTGCGCAGTTTCCAAGGTTTATCGCGAGAAAGCCTCAGCGCTGGTCGAACAGATTGCTGCAAGGTATGCATCTCACCCGGCAGTGGTGATGTGGCACATTAATAATGAATACGGCTGCCACGCTCCTTACTGCTACTGCGAAAACTCCAGGATTGCTTTTATTCAATGGCTTCAAAGCAAGTACTCAACAATTGAAGAACTTAACTCAGCCTGGGGAACCGATTTTTGGTCCCAGCGCTATTACAACTGGGACGAGTTGGTAGTTCCGAAGCGCACACCTGATGGCACCCACCCTAACCCCGGCCAGCAGATGGACTTCAAGCGCTTCACCAATGAGGCGACTTTAGATCTTTATAAAATGGAGCGCGACATTATTCGTCGCTATGACCAAAAGAATCCAATTACTACCAACTTCATGTCAATGAAGTTCACCTATGCCATGGACTACTTCAAGTGGGCAAAAGAGGTGGATTTTGTTTCGACCGACCACTACCTTGCTCAGCACGATCTGCTCAACCACATTGATCTTGCGCAGCAAGCTGATCTGACTCGCGGGTTTGCGGATGGAAAACAGTGGCTATTGATGGAGCACAGCACCTCCGCGGTGAACTGGCAGCCACGCAACTATGCCAAGACACCTGGACAAGAATTTAGAAACAGCGCAAGCTTTGTGGCTCGCGGCTCACAGGGAGTGATGTATTTCCAGTGGAGACAATCGCAGGCTGGTAGCGAGAGATTCCACTCCGCTCTAGTTCCGCACGCGGGCGAAAACACCCGCGTTTATCGCGAGGTAAGCGAGTTGGGTGCATGGCTGAAGTCAAATCCATATGTCGCCAATTACCCAACCGAGCAGGCAGAAGTTGCAATTGTCTATGACTATGAACAGTTCTGGGCACTGATGCAAGCAAATCTGCCGACTCAAGACATCAGCTATGCAGAGACTGTTGCAAAGTGGTACCGAGCTATGTGGGAGAACGGAACCAGGGTTGACTTTGTGCCAGCCGATGCCTCGCTTGAGACGCTAAGTAAATATGAACTGGTTTTGATGCCACTGGTGCACATGCTCAGCGAAGCGGAAGAAAAGACATTCCACGACTACGTTGCCGGGGGAGGAAACCTGCTTGTTTCCTACTTCACCAACGTTGCCGATCGCACGCTGCGAGTGAAATTGGGTGGATACGGCGGAAAGCTGGTGAAGGAGCTAGCCGGAGTTTATGTCGAAGAGTTCTATCCGCTTCGCGAGGGTCAGGGATCACTGTCCAACGGTTACAAAGTGGAGCTTTGGAGCGAGTTGAGCAAAAACATCTCGGCTGAAGTGATAGCGAAGTTTGAAGACTGCGACGTCAATGGCTCACCAGCTCTAACCGTCAAATCTCATGGCGGCTCTAAGGTTTGGTATCAGGGAACCGAGCTGAAGCTGGGTAGCCAACGCAAATTCTTCAAGCAGATAACCAAGGAACTTGGGATTAAGTCTGAGGGTGGCGAGAGCTCCGAAGTGGTGCGTCGAGGACCATATGAGTTTGTGATTGACCACGAAAAAAATAAGGTGAAACTAACTAAGAACTAATTAGTTTCACCTTGTTTGTGCGGGTGAAGGGACTTGAACCCCCACGCCTCGCGGCGCCAGAACCTAAATCTGGTGCGTCTGCCAATTTCGCCACACCCGCTGGGACCTAGCTAGCTTAGTGGCTAGAGCGGGCTGTGGAAAACTTTCTGCAAATTCGGGAGGGGTTTGCCAATCTGGGCTACATGCAAATAGCTCCTCTTGTTGAACGATCTCGTCAGTTGGTCCGCCAGCGCGGATTATCACCGAAGCAGGCAGTCCAGCTAGCAATCGACGAATACTCAGAATCATCCGATCAATTAGTGCATGATCAGCAGCTGCTGAATCAGCTGGAGCTAGAGCTACTGGGATATGGTGCTTTACAGAAATATCTTGATGATCCAACTATTGAAGAAATATGGATTAACCAACCAAATGAAATCCACTATTTTGGAAGCAAGGGTAAGCAAATTGTCCAAGTGGATCTTGCCGAGTCCAATATTCAGAACTTGGTGCGTCGATTACTCAGACATTCCCGGCGAAAACTTGATCGGCTGACTCCTTATGTTGATGCTGATCTGCCAGATGGATCCCGACTGCACGTCGTCATCCCTGACATTACCAGGCAGCACTGGGCAATCAACATCAGAAAATTTGCCAAGAACAGGCTTTCTCTGCAGGACTTAGTCGACAGGAACACACTCTCCTCTGAACAGAGGAAGCTTTTATCTGAAGCGGTAAAAAGCGGCAAGAGCGTTTTGGTAAGCGGCGCGACGCAGGCTGGCAAAACCACAATGCTCACAGCATTGCTCGGTGAACTCGATCCGCAAGAGCGAGTGGTTTCTTGCGAGGACACTTTTGAGATCTCAATCAATCATCCAGACTGGGTCGCCATGCAAACTCGACCCTCTTCACCGGAGGGTGATTTCGAAATTAGTCTTCGCGAGTTGGTGAGGCAGGCCCTTCGAATGCGGCCATCGCGACTCGTGATTGGCGAGGTGCGTGGCGCAGAGGCACTGGATTTGCTGGTTGCACTCAACTCCGGAATTCCCGGTCTTGGAACAATCCATGCCAGGAGCGCGCTAGGCGCTGTCGAAAAGCTTCTAACGCTTCCGCTATTGGCCGGGGAAAACATAACGGATCGCTTTCTCAGACTGACAATCGCTTCCGCAGTTGATCTGGTTATTCACTGCGAGCGTGACTTCGAGGGAAAGAGAACGGTAAGAGAAATACTGGAGGTAACTGATGAAGTTTTGGCGTGAGATTGCCGCCTCCGCTGGGCTTGGATTGTTTGCCAATCAATTGCTTGCTCTGTTACTGGCTAGCTGCTTCGTTATTGGCCTTCTGATTTTGTTTGCCACTGGGATTCTTGGTCTCGCACTGTCAATCGGTTTGTTGAGCCTTGGTATCGGGCTGGAGTTGTTGCGAGTAATCGGGACCTCTCGCTCCAGGGCTCTGGAGCAGATTTGGCCGACGATTTTTGACTTGCTTAGATCAGGTGCTGAGGCCGGTCTAACGAGCTATGAGCAAATCGAGTACTTATCGAAAGAGGCTCCCGTTTCAGTTAGAAGATATTTTCAGCAATTACATTTGGAGCTCGAGCGCGGCCAAACAATCCAACAGTCACTGGCAACATTTCAGCAGCAAGTTGGATCGCGCAGCGGCGACTTCTTGGCACTCGTACTACTCATTACCTCTGAGCTTGGAGGACGCGGTGAATCTGGAATCTGGGCCAGGGCGAGTTCTGATATTCGCAGTGAGCAGGTGCTGCTGGGACAGGTGCTTGCCAAACAGGGTTGGGTGCTGGGCAGTGCAAAGCTGGCCGTTTTAGCACCATGGTTAATCGTCTTCGTTTTGCTTTCTTTGCCCAGTAATCAGGCTGCCTTTTCATCAACCACTGGAACGATGATCCTTTTACTGGGACTGATTCTCAGTGTCTTTGCCTACTTCTTAACTTCTTTGCTGGGGCGACTTCCAATGCCGGAGCGAGTATTCAATGTTGGCTAATCGAATCTTGAGCTCGCACACCTCTGCTCCATCGGTCGGAGGTCGGCTGGCGCAAGTCTCTGCACTATGGAAGGTCAGGAAATCAAAACCTTCACTAATTTTTGAATATCAGGCTACGGACTTTGTCCGGGCCTTGTCACTGCTTCTTCGAAATGGAGTTCCTCCAGCCGTTGCGATTGCTTGGCTTGCAAGGCGCATGGAGCTAAGAGTTGGCAAAATTCTTAGGGATTCAGCGAGCGATCTAGACCTTGGGGCGGACCTGGAAGATTTGCTTCGCAGCTGGCAGGAATTATCATCACCAATATTTTCTGAGCTTTCGCAAAAACTGCTGGTTTCCATTCAGCGCGGCACTCCGATTGCTCAGCAGCTTGATTCGCTGGTGCAAACCGCCAATGGCCTAAGCGGTGCTCTAATTTTGAAAAAAGCTGGCAGCAATGAAACCAAGATGCTAGTTCCAACCATCTTCCTAATTCTTCCCATCACAGTTTTGTTTACAGTCTATCCATCTCTAACTTTGCTTCAACTAGGAATATGAAAGGAAGAAATGAAAAAGCTATTCTGGTCCGATTCCGGTGATGTGCCGGGTTGGGTGTTGATTACCCTGATGACCGCTGGTTTGGTCGTACTGATTTGGGCTGTTGCCGGTCCAGCACTTCAAGGTGTATTCGATGAAGCGCTCGATCGCGTCGTGTCTTTTTGATACATCAGGCAACACTGTGCTTGGTGCTTTAGTCAACATTACATACTCGACCCTGATCACCTTGAGCGTGTTGAGTTTGTCACTCAGCGCCTATAACACGCTGCTGATTCGTGATGCGGCAATTGATGCGGCAGCCAAGGCTGCACTGCCTGATTCCCCCTCGCAACTGCCGTACTTGCGCAGACTGATTGACGATCGCTTGCCGATGCTTGCCAGTTATGAAATACAACCGCTGGAGCAACCTGGCCTGGTCGGATTTCGAATTGAAGGAAACCATCCTGTATTGGGCTTTATTCACTCTGGAGCCACCCAGACAGAGGTATCAGTTGCAAAAGAAGAGATATTTAAGAGGTAGTTCTGGTTCAGCCCCGCTCGAGCTAGCGAGCCTGGTCGCAATCCTGCTACTACCAATTGCTCCGATGCTTAGCATCTTCGGGGAAATCTTCAATGCCATAGCTGCTGAGTCGATTGCTCGACATGCCCTGCGGGCTGCAATTTTGAAGTCTCCGCTAACTCCGATTGATGCTGCAATCGCTTCTTCGGTGGAGAGTCTGGCGGCTAGCTGGCAGCGCGAGGCGACCTTCAGCTTTGACTGCGGTAAGTGTCAAAAGGGAGATTTGATCCAATTGCAGATCAAGGTGGGGAGCGCTACCGCGCTTCAAGTGGCGGGACTTGAGCCCAAATGAAGGACACCGGTTCGATTGTGATTCTGCTGGCCACCTATCTATCCATAATCTTGCTGTCAGTAATTGGGTTTGCCAGTGTAGGAATGACCATGCTGGCAGCGCATCGCATTCAAGGCGTTGCTGACTTCGCGGTTTTATACGGCCACGATCGATCTGTGAGAGCTGGTAAACCGGTGGCGGGTCCATTGAATGTGGAGGTGAAACGATTTCTCTCTTCTGCTCAATCGGCTGAGCGACTGCAAGTTATCTCTGCTGATAGCTGGGTTGCGGGAGAGATTAGTCATCTGAGAATCTGCGCGAGGTATCAAGATCTACTTGGCCTGCGGATAGATTCATTGACCATCTGTCGGGAGTCTGCCGCCAAAAGTTTCCTAATTGGCTGAGCGATCTGGGGCATAGATCGGTAGGTATTTCCAGAAAAGATAAGCGCCAAGGAGATTGATTAGGCCAGTGACGCCTAGTGCCACTGAAATTCCACCTAAAGCCGTCAAAACAGATATCAGGGATGGTGCAAAGGCTACTCCGCCAGAGGTCAGCAGCCTAAAGGCCGCCAAGAATTCACTTCTGGATCCCTGCGGCGCCATTTCTGCACCCAGAATCATGTTTATTCCCGCCGACATTGCATTTGCTAGTGCTGTGACGCCAGCAATTATCCAAAACGAAAATTCGTCGGTGACCATGTTTGAAAAAAGATATGTGATGGACAGAGCGACCAAAGTTGGAACCGAAGCCCAAAACTTTCCGTATTTGTCCATAACAACCCCGGACAGATAGAAGAGAGCAAAATCAATCAGTCCGGTTATGCCAAAAATAAATGAAGTTTGAGCGGGATCAAGTGAGAGTTGAATTGCTAGAAGGGGAAGTCCCACCATTCGAACGGTTCTACCAGCACTGATAATTGCAGATGCAACTCCTAAGGTCAGCAGCGCCCTGGAATGTCTCTTTGCAACTTGCCAAACATTTCCATCGAGGCCTGATTCTGAAGTCGAAAATCTAGCCGCCGGGACCGAAAAAACCAAAGCAGCAGTCACCAAGCACAGCAGAGAAACTGAAAGGTAACCAGCTTGGACACCATAGAGAGAAATGAATGCAGCTCCGATGATTGGACCAATCGCCATTCCTCCACGAAACATTCCACCCAACAAAGACATAGATTTCGGCCTGTGCTCAGCGGGGACAATTTCGGTAATCACCGAGTGCCTAGCTAAGCCAAAAAAGGCGTGACCTGCTCCAAACCCCAAAGCCGCTAGCAGCAAAGATAGGTAGCCAAGATTCAAAAAAGCTAGAACTGAGCTGCCGACACCCAATAGAGCGCCGAACAGCATGGTTAATCTTTCACCAAATCTATTTGTTAGCCAGGAAGCCGGAACTTCAAATAGCAAAGTTCCGACCATAAGGGCAGCTGCTACTACACCTGCCTCAGCCAGTGAAAGACCATAACCTACTGCTGTCACAGGAAGAATTGGAAGCAGCGCGCCTTCAGCGCTACTAAAAAACAAAGACGGCAGATAAATCTGGTTTGTCAGGCTTCGCTTGCGAAATTCCATGCTCAAGTTTTGCTAACCCTTCCCAAAAAAGCACCCCCAACAATTAACCCTGCAGCAAGAGCGAGCCAAGTGGATAATGGCTGCCCCAGTACGATCAAAAGCAGAGCGGTTGAAAGCAGCGGTGTGAGAAAAGATAGCAGCCCCACTTGTTGTGGGTCACCGTGACTCAGAGCGTAGTCCCAGAGGTAGAAAGCAGCTCCAAGTGGACCAATTCCAAGAGCAATCAACAAGATCCAATTAATGTCATTTAGCGCAACTGGTGCTTCAAATAGAAAGTGGCCTAGCAGAGCCAAGAGACCAGAAATGAACGCAAATACTCCAATGGTTTTAGCGTTGAAACCACCGACTCTCTTGGAGACGAGTGAGTAGATGGCCCAGACAATTGCGGCTAGAAAGGCGAAAATATAGCCAACTGAAAAAGATGTCACTATTTGGGATCCGGAAACAATTGCAATTGCTGCGCCTGAAAAACCCATGATTACGCTTAGCAACATTTTTCCAGTGACTTTGCTGTTGGCAAGAAATAATGGAGCCAGCAGAACAATCAGGACTGGCCACAGGTAATTCACCAGGTTGGCATAGACGCTAGGCGCTGAGGCCAGGGCCAAAAACAGAAGTGAGTGGTAACCAAACAGGCCAAAGACTCCGAGAGGGATCAGACGAACTTGCAGTCTTGTTTGCCGGCGGGGATTGGCTATGTATAAAGGTATTGCTAAGGCCGCTCCAATGGTGAGGCCGATCCCAGTTTGAAGAAGTGGCGGAAGGACCGAGCTCAGAGTCGAGAGGGAAGCCAGCGAACCCCACAACCCAATTGCCAGTAGTGCAGCCAGGGCCGCCTTGGGTGAGCTTTTCAAAATTCCCAACCTTCTTCGTCTCTATAGGGTAATCCCGTCCTGGCCCTTCGACCCTGGGTAACGAAATGATAAAGGCCCCATTTGGGGCCGGTTTCGGCGGTAAATCTCGGGTTAACAAATGTGGAACTAAAGGTTTATAGTTTTAGGACCAAGGATTTAGTCGATCTGGCGAACCCCTGACGGGGGGACATCAACGATGCGTTTTTGGAAACATTCGAAGGAGAAATAGATGAAGCTAAAGCGCATTTTTCGCGCGGTAGCGATTGCTGCGGCGGGTGCACTTACTGCCACCACCCTTGTAATCGCCCCTGCAGGCGCAGCGCCGAGAACTTTGGTGAGAATCGCCGAAGGAAACGTCCGCACCTCACTGAATGCGTCGCACACCGATCACAACCTCGTTGAGAACGGAACAGTTTCTTACCTAACTGGCGACGGATTTAACTACTACAACGACAAGGCACAGCTAGTTTGGAAAACCGGCTTTGGAAAGTATGAACTTCTAAAGAAGAGCCCACTAACTGTTCGCACCACAATCAACCCAGGCATTGTCTGGTCAGATGGAACTGCGATTGATGCCTACGACCTACTTCTACCATGGGTCACCGCATCTGGATATTTTGACAACGCAGCTCAGAGCGTTTACTGGGATGACGTTTCAAAAGAATCAGGTATGGAAAAAATTAAGGACTTCCCAAAGATCTCCTCTGACGGCCGAAGCGTAACTTGGACCTTCTCTGAGTTCGACTCAGGTTGGGAGCTGTTCTTTGGAATCGGTAAGCCAGTGCACGCTCTAACCCAGCTGGCATATCCATCTGATTCAAACTCTGCTGCCAAGCAGCGTTTCTTTACAGCAGTGAAGAACAAGGACTGGAAGACTCTAAAGGCAATTGCCGACCAGTGGAACAACGCCTACAACTTCATTGACACTAAGGCAATTGACGCAAGCACCAACCCGAAGCTCCTAGTTTCTGCCGGTGCATACATTGTCAAGAGCTCAACTCCTGGTAAGAGCATGACTCTGGTTGAGAACCCTCGCTACAAGTCAGGTCCAAAGCCAGTCATCAAGACAATTCAGCTGGTAACCATTCCAGATGCAACTGCGATGGCGCAGGCGTTAGCAAATGGTGAAGTTGACATCGTCGCACCGCAAGCAACCGCAGCACTAGTTGCTTCATTGCAGGCTCAGAAAAACACCAGAGTCTATGGATTCGGTGCGGCAACTTACGAGCACTTCGATATCGTGCTTGATGGGCCAGCATTTGCGGGCATGTCAGCCGACAAGAAGCTTGACCTGCGCAAGGCGATACTGTTGACAATTCCGCGTCAAGAAATTGTTGACAAGCTAGTGAAGCCAATCAACCCTTCTGCAAAGGTGCTTGACTCAATCACTCCTTACTTCAACAGCAGCCCTAATCACGCGAAGATGGCAGCAGCCAGCGGCGTGAAGCCATATCAAGCAAACGAGACCACTCGTCTTGCCCAGGCTAAGGCACTGCTGGAGAAGCACGGCTATTCAACGACTAAGCCTTTCAAGATCACTCTTCACTGGGGTGGCCCAACTAACGAGCGACGCAAGAACACAACTGCGTTGATCGTCGCGGCTGCAGCAAAGGTTGGCATTGAAGTTGTGAGCAAGCCTTCTACCGTTTGGAGCCAAGAACTAGAAGGCAAGGCCGGCCAGGACGCTCAGTTCTATGCCTGGTCTTCAACCTCCACCTTGTTCAACAGCCTTCTGAACATTTATGGTTCAGACAACGGCACACCTCGTGCGCAGAACTACATCAAGTGGAACAATTCAGTGGTTGAAAAAGCACTGAAGCGCCACAGTGATGAGTCTCTAACTCCAGCTCAGGCCTACCAGGTCAACCTGACATTTGAGAAGGAATACTTCAAGGATGCAGTTGGACTGCCACTATTCCAGTGGGCTTCTGTAATCGCGGCGACTAAGTCGCTGAAGAACGTGAAGCCAGGCTCCCTATCGCCTCAGGTAGTTTGGAACTTCTGGGAATGGAGATACTAGACCTTAGTTTCTAGGCTAAAAAACCAGCCAGCCCTGAGGTTTCGGCCTCGGGGCTGGCTCATTTAATCTAGAATTCTTGTTAACTTCATAGAGGAAGAGACAGTTTGCTTTCCTACATTCTGCGTCGAATCGGCGCTTTGCTACTGGTTTTAGTCGGTTCAACATTCTTGGTTTATAACTTGACCGCAATATCTGGGGATCCTCTTGAAGATTTGAGACTGTCTACCGAGCCAAATGCACAGTTGCTTTTGGAAAGGGCAATCCGAGAATTACAACTGGATGTTCCACCGCCTGTTCGATACTTTGCTTGGATTTCAGGATTACTTGGTTTCTCTGGAGCACCCACATTCGGTCTAACAATTGAAGGAAGTCAAGTTTGGGACATTCTGGGACTAGCTATCCCAATCTCAATTCGACTTGTAATCATCGCAACCATTCTTTCTATTCTGATTGGCATAACCATCGGTATCATCTCTGCTCTTCGCCAGTACAGCAGATTTGATTACACAATTACCTTCGTTGCGTTCCTATTCTTTTCACTTCCGATTTTCTGGGTGGCAGTGTTGCTGAAACAGTTCGCAGCTATCGAGTTCAATAACTTCCTACTAGATCCAGTGATTTCAACATCTTGGTTAATTGGTCTTTCCTTGTTTGCGGGTTTCTTTTGGGCTGGCGTCCTAGGCGGCAATCGTCTGAGGTTCTGGGCGACATTCGGTTTGGCATTCGCGGTTAGCTTTGCTTCTTTGACTTATATCTCCGCCACTGGTTGGCTTCTAACGCCATCGCTTGGTCCAGTTCTGATTACTTTGATGGCACTGGCCATTGCCCTTGGAGTGACTCAGCTGTCAAATGGTGTCTCAAACAGGAGGGCTGTGACAGTTGCCCTCGTAATTGCTGCATTGACACCCGTGTTTTATTTCATAATGCAGCCAGTTTTTAGTACCGAGTTCGACGGGATAATGATGCCTCTTCTGGCATTACTAACCATTATCGTTGGCGGTTTGATTGGCTTTTTTGGTGGCGGTGACGATAAAAGAGCAATTGCTCGTACCGGCGCAATTACGGCCTTCCTTTGTAGTGGTTTGATTGTCCTAGATCGCTACATGCAGTCTTGGAATGACTACTACAACAATGAGTGGATTTTTGGTCGTCCGATTGCCACGGTCGGTGATTCCACAGCTGAGCTCGGCGGTGATTTTTGGCTTACCGGTATTGATGCCTTCACCCACTTGCTACTGCCGACCATCGCTTTGATGCTTATTTCGGTGGCTGGTTATGTTCGATACTCAAGGGCCTCCTTGCTGGAGGTGCTTAATCAGGATTACATCCGTACTGCTAGGGCTAAAGGCCTGAACGAGCGAACGGTAATCATGCGGCACGCCTTTAGAAATTCACTGATTCCCCTAACCACCATCATGGCGTTCGACTTTGCAGGAGTTATCGGTGGCGCGATCATCACCGAACAGGTCTTTGCTTGGAGGGGAATGGGAACTGTCTTTAACACAGGTCTAGCCAAATTTGACCTCAACCTTGTAATGGCGGTGGTATTGATTACCAGTATTTCCGCCCTAATTTTCAACTTGATTGCCGATCTGGTTTACTCAGCACTGGATCCTCGAATCCGAGTCACTAAGTAAGGGGAGTGAATGTCTTCAACTAACGAAAGTCGCGGTTCGGAAGAATCACTGGAGCAGCACGAAACGGCTGGACTAAGTCAGAGTCAGATTGTGCTAAGGCGGTTTCTTCGCCACCGTGCCGCAATGATTTCCCTATTGCTATTGATCTTTATCATCCTCTTTGTATTCACAGCTGGTGGTCTCGCGTTGGGAACGACTGAAAATCCAATTCGAATAATGGGTTGGTGGCAATGGGACTTCACCGACATTCCACCACTAAATGGAATGGGTGAGCCGACGTTAGATTTAATTCCACCATTCCTCGACGGAACTGGTTTCAACATTGGCGATCATCCATTTGGCCAGGATGCAATTGGCCAAGACTACTTTGCTCTCGTAATCCGAGGAGCCCAGCAATCAATTACTGTGATGTTTGTAATTGGTGCGGTGGCGGCATTTCTAGGAACCACGCTCGGCGCAATCGCTGGCTACTTCGGGAAGTGGGTTGACCAGCTCATCATGCGCTTTGTTGACCTTTTGATCACCATCCCAACTTTGATCATTGGAGCTGTAATTGGTGTTCAGATTGGAAATTTGGGAGTCTTCTTCCTCGCACTGTTCTTGGGCTTGGTGGCCTGGACCGGACTTTCACGTTTGGTGCGAGGCGAGTTTCTCACACTAAGAGAGCGGGAATTCGTTGATGCGGCGAGGGTTGCGGGAGCCTCGAATCGACGAATCATTTTCAAACACATTTTGCCTAACGCAATTGGTGTCGTAATTGTGTCTGTGACGCTCTTGATGTCGGGAGCAATCCTGTTAGAAACTGCCCTCTCTTATCTTGGATTTGGTGTTGTCGCCCCAGACACTTCACTCGGTGCCCTTATTTCAACCAATCAAGACAGTTTCACAATCTATCCATGGCTGTTTTGGTGGCCAGGTCTTTTCATCGTGACCATTGCCCTTTGCATCAACTTCATTGGCGACGGCTTGAGAGATGCATTTGATCCAAGGCAAAAACGAAAGATTACTAAAAAAGAAAAAGAACTTGCCAAGACGGCACAGAAGGTTCAGGACCAGTAGTGAGCGAAGAGCAAGAGCGTTGGCACTACTGCCAAGGCGATTCCAAGGTAGTTCGGAGTAATTTGAGAAACAGAAGGAAGATTCTTGGAACTGTTTTGCATGCGCTTGATCTGAAGAGCGATAGATCCTGTAATTGTGCTGGGCATGTCGCCTGGTCTCACCAGCTCACCCGATTTCAGTCCCAGAGCTCTAAAGTCTTCGGTTGCGTGGGAACGATGACGAAGACGACCAGGTGCTGGGGCCGCCCAAGCAGAAATACTTCCGAATTTGCCGCTTACCTTCAGGGCAAAACGAGTGTCTATTTCAGTTATTTCACCGATGCCTATCGTCGCCAGTCGAAAGGGATTGACAATCTTGAGGGACTGACCTTGAATTTCGACGCTAGGAATCACGTAACCCAGCCAAATCCAACTGAGGGCAAAGAGCAACCACAACAGAGTCTCAACCAAGTCGCTATAGCCAAAGAAAATTGGCTGGGCGGCAGCCAAGGCAGCCAACAAGACAGAACTAATTGCTATCACATAACTAGAGGTGGGTCGCTTACTCATTCTCAATTTGCCTTTGCGAAGGGGGCCAAATAATGGTTGATCGATCATCGCCTATTCTGCAGGTTTCCAACTATAACGTCGAATTTTGGGTAGATGGTGTTTGGTATCCAGCTGCCATCGACATGCATTATGAGGTTGCTGCTGGTGAAGTCCTAGCCATCGTGGGCGAGTCTGGCTCTGGTAAGTCGTCTTCTCAGATGGGCCTAATGTCACTACTGGCAAGCAATGCCAGGGTAACTGGCTCTGTTAAAGTTCGCGGCCAAGAAATGCTCGGCTCTGGTAACAAGCAGGTCCGTAAGTTCCGCGGCAAAGAGGTTGCCTACATTTTCCAAGAGCCGATGACGGCGCTCAACCCTGTTTACACAATTGGTTTTCAAATTGTGGAGGCACTGCAGACGCACTTTCCAATCTCGAAGGCTCAGGCTAGAGAAAAGGCAATTGAACTTTTGGATCTCGTCGAAATTCCAGACCCAGAAAAGAGCTTCGACAAATATCCTCACCAACTGTCAGGTGGCCAGCGTCAGCGCGCCATGATTGCTCAGTCGCTCTCTTGTGACCCTGGCTTACTAATAGCGGATGAGCCCACAACAGCGCTCGATGTCACTGTGCAGGCTGAAATTCTCGATCTGATGCGTAACCTCAAGGACAAATTGAATTCTGCCGTAGTGCTGATTACCCATGACATGGGCGTCGTGGCGGACTTGGCCGATCGCATTTTGGTCATGAAGGATGGATATACGGTTGAGCAGGGAACTGCTGATCAAATATTCAACAGGCCCACCCATCCCTATACCCAAGCACTGCTGGCCGCTGTCCCAAAGCTAGGAAGAAGTGCGAAACGAGAGTTGAGCAACGACGCTGCAACGCAACCTGTGCTTTCCTTGCGCGATGTTTCCATTACCTACCCCAAGCGTGGTCGCGTACCGGCCTTCACCGCAGCGAAAAACATAAGCTTGGACATTTATCCGGGAGAGATTCTCGGGTTGGTGGGAGAGTCCGGTTCTGGCAAGACAACAATTGGGCGAGCGGCAATTGGGCTTCTGCCAATTTCGCAGGGAAGCATAAAGCTGATTGGTGAAGAAATTGGCGGGGCATCACAAAAACAATTGCGAAGCCTGCGTCAGCACACCGGAATCGTGTTTCAGGATCCTGGAAGTTCACTCAACCCTCGCTTGCCAATTGGTGAGAGCATAGGCGAGCCCCTGTTGCTTGCAAAAAGAGCGGCGGGGGAAGAACTCGACAATATGGTCGAGGATTTGCTGGATTCAGTCGAGCTTCCTCGCAGTTATCGAAACAGATACCCTCATGAGCTCTCCGGTGGTCAACGACAGCGCGTTGGTATAGCTAGAGCGATTGCTCTGCGACCTGACCTACTAATAGCGGATGAACCAACCAGCGCCCTAGACGTATCCGTACAAGCTCGTTTCTTGGATTTGTTGCTCGATTTGCAAGACAAACTAAAATTCGCTTGTTTGTTTATCTCGCACGACTTGGCTGTGGTGGACATTTTGGCTCACCGGATTGCTGTTTTGCAAAACGGCGAATTAGTGGAGATCGGAGAGCGCGATCAGATTCTAAAGAACCCGAAAGAGGAGTACACAAAGCGCCTCATTTCAGCCGTTCCCGTCCCAGATCCGGATGAACAACGCAGGCGTCGAGCGGCTCGACTGGGCTTGGATTTTTCTGCTTAGAATTATCGAGTAGCCCCAGGGAGAAAACCATGACTTACATAATTGCCCTGCCTTGTGTTGATGTAAAGGACAAGGCTTGCATCGATGAGTGCCCGGTTGATTGCATTTATGAGGGTGACCGCATGCTCTACATCCACCCGGATGAATGTGTTGATTGCGGAGCCTGCGAGCCAGTCTGCCCGGTAGAGGCCATCTACTACGAGGATGATGTCCCGGAACAGTGGAGCGATTACTACTCCGTCAACGTGGACTTTTTCAAGGAAATCGGCTCTCCTGGCGGAGCAGCCAAGGTCGGTGCCATCGCTGGGGATCACCCAATAGTGGCCGCCCTGCCTCCGCAGGCCAGCTAGCCACTGGCATTTTCGGCTAGATTGCCCTATTCTTGCTAGTCGGTCCAAGGCCCTGTGCCAAAACCCAACGAAACAACTAAGGATTTCTCATGCCAGTACCTAAGCGACGTAAATCACGTGCAAACATTCACGCTCGCCGTTCCCAGTGGAAAGCTGAGCCAGTTGCTTTGGTAAAGAGCGTTGAGGGCGGACGCACCGTTTACTCTCTGCCACACCGTGCAAAGGTAGTTACCGACTCCGTTGGTACTGAGCTTTACATGGAATACAAGGGCCGCAAGGTAGCGGACGTCTAACCAAGATGGTTTCAAACGAGCTGCTGGAGCGGCTCGGAGTTGAAATAAAGCCCGAGCTAGTTGAGCTTGCGCTGACTCATTCTTCCTACGCCTACGAAAATCAAACTCAAAGTAACGAACGCCTGGAGTTTCTAGGTGATTCTGTTTTGGGATACGTAGTCGCCAGCTATGTGTATAAACAGCATTCCAACCTCTCTGAAGGCGATCTCACACGTCTGAAGAATTCGATTGTCTCGGCTAATGCACTAGCCGCTGCAGCAAACCATCTTGATCTAGGTAAACATCTGCTACTTGGCAAAGGTGAAATAGCCACAGGTGGCAGACAGCGACTGAATATCTTGGCAGATGCAATGGAAGCACTGATTGGCGCGGCTTACCTAACCTCTGGAATTGATTCAGCCGCCAAGCTCATTGGGCACTCAGTAATTCCTTTGCTGGATGATCCGATAGCACTTCGAGAGCTGGCAGATCCAAAAACCACTTTGCTAGAAAAGCTAAAGGATGAAAAAGCCAAGCCAGAATACGAAACCATCTTTGAAGGC
>Ga0315903_10005095_pt1 | contig 17234 bp, 17 predicted proteins | sample LakEriMetagenome_7_FD_203524 | JGI IMG/M metagenome (GOLD analysis project Ga0315903, IMG submission 203524) | Freshwater fungal communities from buoy surface, Lake Erie, Ohio, United States - Buoy 2 MA119 | ecosystem: Environmental > Aquatic > Freshwater > Lake | place: USA: Lake Erie, Ohio...
TCACCTGACGGACTACAAGGTGCGCATCCTCGACGGTGCCACCGCCACCGGTGCCGTCACGCGCGTCCTCATCGACGCGACGAACGGCGACCGGTCGTGGACCACCATCGGCGTGTCGGCGAACATCATCGAGGCCTCCTGGAAGGCGCTCGAGGAGTCGCTCGTGTACGGCCTGCTGCACGACGCCGGGTGAGAAGGCGCAGCGGAGGGGCCCGCAATTAGGCTGGGGCCATGGCTGCCCCCCGCTACGCACCGACACCGGTCACCGAGCCGGCCCGTTCCTACGACTCCCCGGACCATGTGCCCGCGCCGTGGGAACCCGACCGCAAGGCAGAGATAGAGGGCCGCCAGCCCGCCGGTGCGCGGCTCGGCTACCAGGGCCCCGACCAGGGCTATGTCATCACGCTCGCCAGCCGTGCCCGCGGCCGGGTGGTGGTGCAGGCGGGGGAGAGCGTGGACGACGTGCTGCGGGGCTGCTCGCTTGTCGCACTGCGCCGTGCCTCGCTGTTCGGCCGTGCCCCCATGGTGCACGACCTCACCCTCGCGCTCTCCATCTGGGGTTTCCTCTCGTCCGACGTGCCGGCGGAACTGCTCGCCGCGCGCCGCGACCTGTTCGAGGGCGTGCACAATGCCGCCCACCACTACGCCGAGGGCCGCGCGATCGCCGACATGGTGCCCGAGGCGACACTCAGGCTGTCCCACACCGAGGCGGCGGCACGCATGCCCGGTGCGTGGCGCGAGCTCACAGGATTCGGCCGGTGAGCGCGTACAAGGCGCCGCTCGGCGACATCAGTTTCGTACTCGACCGTTTCTGCAGGCTGGGCGACATCTCGTCGCTGCCGAAGTTCGCGGGCGTCGACATGTCGGTCGTGCCCGACATGCTCGCCGAGGCCGCACGATTCTTCGAGGAGTCGTTCGCCCCGCTGAACGCTGTCGGTGACACCGTCGGGTCGCACCGCAACGACGACGGCACGGTCACCACGCCCCCCGGCTTCAAGGAGGCCTACGGGGCGTACGTCGAGGCGGGCTGGGGCACCGTGGGTTTCGACCCCGGGTTCGGCGGCGGCGGGTTCCCGTGGGTCGTCAACATCGCCGTGCAGGAGATGATGAACTCGGCGAACATGGCGCTGACCATGGCGCCGCTCCTCACGCAGGGCGCGATCGACGCGATCATGCACCACGGTGACGAGACGCAGAAGATGACCTACCTGCCCAAGATGATCACGGGCGAGTGGACGGGCACCATGAACCTCACCGAGCCGGACGCCGGGAGCGACGTGGGTGCGGTGCGCACGAAGGCCGTGCGCCGCGACGACGGCACGTACCTGATCACCGGCACGAAGATCTACATCACGTTCGGCCAGCACGACATGGCCGACAACATCATCCACCTCGTGCTCGCGCGCACCCCCGATGCCCCTCCCGGCACGAAGGGCATCTCGTGCTTCATCGTTCCCCAGCGCATCCTCGATGCCGACGGCAACCCGGGAGTGGAGAACGACGTGAAGTGCGTGAGCATCGAGCACAAGACGGGCATCAAGGCCAGTCCCACGTGCGTGCTCTCGTACGGCGACAACGGCGGTGCGGTCGGCTACCTCATCGGCGAGGAGAACCGCGGCATGACCTACATGTTCACGATGATGAACCAGGCGCGCCTCGGCGTGGGTCTCGAGGGTCTCGCGCTCATCGAGCGCGCCTACCAGCAGGCGCTCGAGTACTCGGTGCAGCGCCGGCAGGGCCGCGCGCCCGGGGCGAAGGGTGCGGAGAGCTCGCCGATCATCGACCACCCCGACGTGAAGCGGATGCTCCTCACCATGAAGAGCACCATCGAGGCCCTGCGCCGGCTGATCTACTGGAACGCGGGCTGCCTGGACATCTCCGCCCACCACCCGGATGCCGACGAGCGCGAGCGCGCCGCCGACATGGCCGCCCTGCTCACCCCGCTCTCGAAGGGCTGGGGCACCGACATGGCGGTGGAGCTCACCGGCACCGCGGTGCAGCTGCACGGCGGCATGGGATTCATCGAGGAGACGGGGATCGCCCAGCACTGGCGGGACTCGCGCATCACCACGATCTACGAGGGCACGAACGGGATCCAGGCGATGGACCTGGTGGGACGCAAGATCGGTCTGAAGGCCGGTGCGGTCGTCGCGCGGCTGTTCGACGAGATCGCGTCGGTCGATGCGCGGCTCGCCGCGCACGCCGACCTGGCGCAGACCCGCACCGAGCTGGCGGCCGCGCTCGATGCCGTGCGCGGCACGACGCAGTGGATCATGGAGCACGCCGGCGACCCGGTGGACGTGCTGTCCGGCGCCACGCCGTACCTGCGGCAGATGTCGCTGCTCGTCGGCGGCTACTGCATGGCAGAGTCGGCACTCATCGCCCGCGAGGCCGGTGACCTTCCCGCGGAGGTCGCCGCGGCGAAGGTGGGCACTGCCCGGTTCTTCTGCGAGCAGCTGCTGCCGCAGGTGCACGGCCTGGGCGGAGCGGTCATGGGCGACAGTGCGTTGCTCATGTCCTTCGACGCCGCTTCACTCGCCGTCTGACCCGGGCCGGGGACCGCTCAGAGATCGATCGCGTGGCGCTTCAGCGCCTCGATGTCGCAGAACTCGCGCGCCGCCACGTGCGTGCTGCGCAGTTTCACCTGCGGTGCCATGCCGGCCTCGTACGCCTCCTGCCACCGCGGGGCGCAGAGGCACCATTGGTCGCCGGCCTTGAGACCCGCGAACCCGTACTGGGGCATCGGCGTGCTGAGGTCGTTGCCGACGCTCTTCGAGAACGCGAGGAACTCCTCCGTCATCACGGCGCAGACCGCGTGGACACCCACGTCGTCGCCGCCGACCTCGCAGCATCCGGTGCGGTAGAAGCCGGTGAGCGGGTCGGTGCAGCAGGTCTGGAGCGGCTCGCCGAGCACGTTGACCTGGTCGGTGGAGGTGAAACCTTCGGCCATGTCAGCTGATCTGCGTGCCGAGGAGCGTGCCGATGAGGTACGTGGCGCCGGTGGCGACGAGCAGGATGAGCACCTGGCGTGCGGATGACCGTGCGACCGAACGCTCCGTGGACACACCGAGCGCCGCACCGACCGCGGCGGCGCACACGACGCCGATGGACACCGACGTGACGGAGGCGGCCGTGCCGGAGCCGAAGAACCACGGGACCACGGGGAGCAGCGCACCCACCAGGAACATCGCGAAGGAGAGCAGTGCCGCGCCAAGCGCCGACGGCATCTCCGTGGGGTCCAGTCCGAACTCCTCCCGCGCGTGCACGAGCAGGGCCCGCTCGGGGTCCTGCATCACCTCGGTGGCCCCGGCGATGGCCTGCTCGCGGGTCATTCCGTGGTCCTCGTAGAAGGCGGCGAGCTCGAGCGTCTCCTTCTCGGGGTTCTTCTGCAGCTCGCGCCGCTCGATCTCCATCTCGCGCTGCACGAGCTCGTTCTGTGCCGACACCGAGATCCACTCGCCGGCCGCCATGCTGAACGCCCCGGCGACCGCACCGGCCAGCCCGCCGAGCCGCACGACCGAGGCGGCCACCCCGCCGCCGGCGAAACCGAGCACCAACGACACGTTCGACACGAGGCCGTCGCTGATGCCGAACACCGCGGCACGTGCGAGCCCGCCCGCGACCGCCCTGTGATCCTCGTTCATCAAGTGCGGCGCTCTGCGACCCATGACGGACACGCTAGTCCGCACGCCCGGAACGGCATCCCAACTAGCCTCAATTCACATGGATGCCCCTCGCTACAGGTTCGCGCCGTCGCCGACAGGGTTCTTCCACGTGGGTGGCGCACGCACAGCGCTCTACAACTGGGCGCTCGCCCTGCGCACCGGCGGTACGTTCGTTCTGCGCATCGAGGACACCGACGAGTCGCGCAACAGCCCGGAGTGGACGCAGGGGATCATCGACGCGCTCGCGTGGCTCGGCATCGAGTCCACGTCCCCCAGGTTCGAGGGCCCGTACTTCCAGTCGGCCAACGCGGAACTGCACCGGTCGGCGGCCCTGCGGCTGCACGCCGAGGGCAAGGCCTACTGGTGCGACCTCACCGCCGAGCAGATCCAGGAACGGGCGAAGGAATCTGGTCGCCAGGGATACGACGGCTACTCGCGCGACAGGGGTCTCGGCCCCGCCCCCGGGCACGTTCTGCGTTTCCGGGTGCCAGGGGGCATGACCGTCGTCGACGACCTCGTGCGCGGCAGGGTGGAGTTCCAGAACGACACCATCGAGGACTTCGTGCTGCTGCGGGGGAACGGGTCGCCGATGTTCCTGCTGGCGAACGTGGTGGACGACATCGAGATGCGCATCACGAACGTGGTGCGCGCCGAGGAGCACCTCCCCAACACGCCGAAGCAGCAGCTCCTGTGGGAGGCGCTCGGGCACGCGCCCCCGGTGTGGGCACACGTCCCCGTGCTGGTGAACGAGCAGCGAAAGAAGCTCTCGAAGCGACGCGACAAGGTGGCACTCGAGCAGTACCGGGCCGAGGGGATACTCGCCGATGCGATGGTCAACTACCTGATGACACTCGGGTGGGCGCCCGCCGGCGACACCGAGATCGTGCCCTGGTCGCGGATCGTCGACGAGTTCCGGCTGGAGGACGTGAACCACTCGCCGGCGTTCTTCGACGTGAAGAAACTGGCCGCCTTCAACGGCGACTACGTCCGGATGCTCACACCCGCGGAGTTCGTCGACGCGGCACGGCCGTTCCTCGCGGGAGACGTCCCGTGGCCGGCTGACCGTTTCGACCAGTCGGTGTTCGACAGCGCCGCGCCGCTCATCCAGACGCGCATCGGTGCCCTCGCCGACATCCCCGCCATGGTCGACTTCTTCTTCCTCGCCGACCCGGCGATCGACCCCGATGCGTGGTCGAAGACCATGGCCACGGAGTACGCGGCAGACGTGCTCGACGCCATGAGCGAGGGGCTGAGGGGCTGTGAGTGGGGCGCGGAGGGAATCAAGGCCGTCCTCGACGCGTTCACCGAGTCGCGCGGGCTGAAGCTAGGCAAGACGCAGGCCCCCGTGCGCGTGGCCGTCACCGGCCGCACGGTCGGTCCGCCGCTGTTCGAGAGCATCGAGATCCTCGGCCGCGAGGAGACCCTGCGCCGCATCGCGGCGGCGCGGTCGCGGCTGACCTGAGATGAGCGGGTCACCCGCGGCGGGTGACGCACCAGGCAGGCGCAGTCCCATTGCCACAGTCGCGCGGGGTGCTGTTGCGGTGACGCTCGCGGCCGCGGTGACACTGGGTGCGTACTCCATCGTGTCGTTCGTCCAGGTGCGGAACATGGGATCGGGATCGGATGGCGTCCCGAAACGCGGCGATGTGATCGTGGTGATGGGGGCCGCGCAGTACGACGGAACGCCCTCGCCGATGCTCGAGGGGAGGCTGGCGGCGGCACTCGCGCTGTGGCAGCAGGGCATCGCCCCGCGGATCGCGGTCACCGGGGGCAAGATGCCGTATGACAGGTTCACCGAGGCCGCGACCTCGCGGCGCTGGCTGACCGACAGGGGAGTGCCCCGTGACGCGATCATCATGGAGGACACGGGAAGGTCCACATGGGAGTCGCTCCGCCTGCTCGCACCAGTGCTCGGTGATGCCGGGGTTCGCTCGGTCGTGATGGTCACGACCAACTGGCACGTCGCGCGGTCCACCCACGCGATGCGCGAACTCGGGTTCGCGGTGACGCCGTCCCCGGTGGACGGGAGCCTGTCCGGGGACACGGCACGGTGGGTGCGCGAGGCGGTCGGTGTGGGCATCGGCCGGATCATCGGGTTCGGCAGACTCGAGAGCCTCACCGACTGACTGTCCGTTCCGGTCGGGGCAGCCGCGTCGACGTTCGGTACAGTCGCCCCATGGCGGTCCGACGTTCTTCAGCGAGCGAGGAAGGTGCACCGGGGGTCGAGACACAGTCCACGCGGGCCAGGTTGGTGAGCGTCGCGGCGAGCCTGATCGACGAGCACGGGGAGTGGGGCGTCAAGCTCGACGACGTGCTCGCCGCATCGGGTGCGTCGGCCAGTTCCGTGTACCACTTCTTCGGGAACCTGCGTGGTCTGGTGGACGAGGCCCAGGTGCAGCGCTTCACCGAGGCCAGGTTCTTCGACGTGCTCCACTTCCGCGACGCGGTCGCGGGTGTGCAGACACGCGAGGAGCTCCGCACCCTCGTCGACACGTACCTGCGGGGCATGATCGCCGCCTCGCGAGTGCCCGGCCGTGCCCGGCGGCTCAGTGCGCTCGCCAGCAGCCAGCACAACCCCGCCATGAGGTCACGGCTCGCGGCGCTCGAGACAGAGTCCCTCGATGATGTCGCCGCCGGCCTTGCCGACCTGCAGTCGCGGGGCCTCGTCGACGCATCGATCGATCCCCGCACGGTTGCGGCTGTCGCGTCGGGCCTTCTGTTCTCCCGTTCGCTCCCGGAGCTCATCGGGGACGACGATCTCCAGCGGGCGTGGGACGACCGCGTGGTGGCTCTCATCACCGCGGAACTCGGCCTGCAGGCCTGAGCGGGGCACCCGTCACCGGTGGTTGCCGCACCGGTTCACCGCTACACTTCCTCACCGCACTGGGGAATGGTGTAATTGGCAACACAGCAGTTTCTGGTACTGTTATTCAGGGTTCGAGTCCTTGTTCCCCAACCACTCGCTCTCCGGCGGTGCTGAGTCACCTCCCGCTGGTGTAGAACTCCCGCATGGCCATCGATCTCGCCTCGTTGCAGACCGTCTCGTACCGCGTCGACGACCCGGGTGACCGAGGCATCGCCGTCGTGTCGCTCGACCGTGTCGACAAGCGCAACGCGCAGAACAACCTGATGACCTACGAGCTGAACGCCTGCTACGACGACGCCGCCCGCCGCAGCGACGTGAAGGTGATCGTGCTGCGCGCCGAGGGCCCGCATTTCTCCGCCGGGCACGACCTGCGCGACCGTTCCACCCCCGACGAGTTCGACCGCGTCTTCCCCCAGTCCGGGTTCACCGGTGAGGGCCAGGAGGCGATGATGGCCCACGAGGAGGAGGTCTACTTCAACATGTGCTGGCGGTGGCGCAACATCCCGAAGCCCGTCATCGCCGCCGCACAGGGGAAGTCGATCGCCGGGGCGCTGATGCTGCTGTGGGTCGCCGACATCATCATCGCCGCCGAGGACGCCACGTTCTCAGACCCGGTCGTGGCGTTCGGGGTGAACGGTGTCGAGTACTTCGGCCACCCGTGGGAGTTCGGCGCGCGCAAGGCGAAGGAATTGCTGTTCACCGGCGACTCGTTCACCGCACAGGAGGCGATGCAGCTGGGAATGGTGAACAGGGTGGTTCCCGCGGCCGAGCTGGATGACGCCGCCATGGCGATGGCGCGCCGCATCGCCGCGAAGCCGGGCTTCGCCCTGAAGCTCGCCAAGGAGTCGGTCAACCAGACGCTCGAGGCGCAGGGTCAGTACACGGCGATGCGCGCCGCGTTCTCGCTTCAGCATCTCGGTCACTCCAACAACAAGCTGCGCTTCGGCATGGCCATCGACCCGTCGGGGCTGTGACAGCGAACGGGGCGTCGCCCGAGTCCGTCGCCGGCGAGTTCGGGGAGTGGTTGTCGCACAACTGGGACCCCGCACTCCCGTTGCGCACGTGGCGGGAACTGCTGTGCGACTCCGGGTGGGCGGTGCCGCACTGGCCGGAGGAGTGGATGGGCCGCGGTCTCCCGGCGTGGAGCGAGGCGGTGGTTGCCACCTGTCTCCGCAGCCACGGTGCGGTCGGACTGCCGATGGGTGCGGGCATGTCGCTCGCGGCACCGACCATCCTCGAGCACGGGGACGACGCGCTGCGGCGCTCGTTCCTCCGTGCGACCGTGACGGGGGAGTTCACCTGGTGCCAGTTGTTCAGCGAGCCGGGGGCCGGGAGCGATCTCGCAGGTCTGCAGGCGCGGGCGGTGCGCGACGGTGACGAATGGGTGGTGAACGGCCAGAAGGTGTGGAACACGAGTGCCCACCACGCGGACTACGGGATCCTCCTCGCGCGCACGGACTCCTCCGTCGCCAAGCATTCAGGTATCACGTATTTCGTCATCCCCATGCGGCAGCCCGGTGTGCTCGTGCGTCCCCTCGCGCAGATGAACCACCACTCGTCGTTCAACGAGGTGTTCCTCACCGACGCGCGGGTGCCGGGCGACTGGGTGGTGGGGCAGGTGAACAGCGGCTGGACGGTTGCGCTCGCCACCCTCGCCCACGAGCGACGGTTCGGGAACATCGTGTCGAGATGGAGCCTCGGTGACGCAAGCGGACGTGCCGTCGAGGAGGCACGGGCTGAGCACGACGAGCACATGGAGACCTACAAGTGGTACCCGCAGCGCGCGGGTCGCGTGGACCTGGTGGTGCCCGAGATGCAGCGTCGCGGCCTGCGGCACGACGCCGCACTCCGCCAGGAAGTCGCGCGCCTCCTCACGATGCAGCGCATCGCGGGATGGACCGCCGACAGGGCCCGCGCCGCGCGCGAACTCGGCCGGCCACCCGGACCGGAGGGCAGCGTCGGCAAGCTGGCGATGAGCGAGATCGCCCGTCTCGCCGCGCATGTCCACGGGCGCATCGCCGGGGCAGAGGGCTTGCTGAACGGGCCGGACACCGCGGCGGGCGGGATGGTGGCCGAGGTTCTCGTGTCCGTCCCCGGCCAGTCCATCGCCGGCGGCACGGACGAGATCCAGCGCAACATCCTGGGCGAGCGCATGCTCGGTCTGCCCCGCGAGCCACGCTGAACGGGCCGTGGGTGAACACCATGGCCCGCCGATAGAGTCATGAGTCCTCAGGCTCCCATCGTCTAGTGGCCTAGGACACCACCCTCTCAAGGTGGCGGCACGGGTTCGAATCCCGTTGGGAGTGCCAGCGAAACCGCGTATTGCCCGTGGCGAGTCTTCTTGCGGCCAGACTGCTTCACATAGCCTGACGCAATGCCGCGCGTGACGTTCATCGGTGCCGGGAGCACCGTCTTTGCCCGCAACCTCATGGGGGACATCCTCAGCTGGCCCGAGCTCGCGGCGTCGACCATCGTCCTCCACGACATCGACGAGACCCGCCTGCGCACCTCCGAGATCGTGGGACGAAAGATCGTGGAGACGCTCGGTGTCCCTGCCGTCATCGAGGCCACCACCGACCGACGCAGGGCACTCGCCGGGGCCGACTACGTCATCACCATGTTCCAGGTGGGCGGGTACCGGCCCTCCACGGTGATCGACTTCGAGATCCCGAAGAAGTACGGCCTGGAGCAGACGATCGCGGACACGCTGGGGATCGGCGGGATCATGCGTGGCCTGCGCACCATCCCCGTGCTGCTCGACGTGTGCCGCGACATGGAGGAGCTGTGCCCCGGTGCCGTCCTGCTGAACTACGTGAACCCGATGAGCATGCTGTGCTGGGCGGTGTCCCGTGCGTCGAGCATCACCACGATCGGTCTGTGCCACAGCGTGCAGCACACGGCCCACCAGCTGGCGGGCGACATCGGCGTGGACCCCGGTTCGCTCGAGTACGAGTGCGCGGGAATCAACCACATGGCGTTCTACCTGCGCTTCGGCCAGCGCACGGAGGAAGGCGTCCGCGACCTGTACCCGGCGATTGCCGAGCGCGCCCGCACCGTCCCCGCACCGATGCGCGGCGACGAGGCGCGCAGTGACGGTGGGTTCGAGGGCCTGTCCGATGCGGTCCGTTACGAAATGTTCAGACGGCTCGGCTACTTCGTCACCGAGTCCAGCGAGCACTTCAGCGAGTACGTGCCCTGGTTCATCAAGCGTGACCGTCCGGACCTGCTCGAGGAGTTCGGCATCCCGCTCGACGAGTACCCGCGCAGGTGCGAACGGCAGATCGAGGGGTGGGAATCCCTCCGCCAGCGTCTCGAGAACCCCGAGGGCCGGCTGCGAGTGGTGCAGAGCATGGAGTACGGCAGCGGCATCATCCACTCGATGGAGACCGGCACCCCGCGCACGGTGTACGGCAACGTCCCGAACAGGGGGCTCATCAGCAACCTTCCGGAGGGCTGCAGCGTGGAGGTCCCGTGCGTCGTCGACGCATCGGGCATCAGGCCGACCGTGATCGGCGCGCTGCCGCCGCACCTCGCGGCACTGATGCAGACGAACATCAACGTGCAGTCGCTCACCGTGGAGGCGGCGCTCACCGGCCGGCGCGACCACGTGTATCACGCCGCGATGCTGGACCCTCACACCGCCGCGGAACTCGACCTCGACCAGATCTGGTCGCTCGTGGATGACCTGCTGGAGGCCCACCGGGGAATGGTTCCCGAGTCCCTGCACGCACGGTGACACGCCGCGCGGCCCGCTTGTTCCAATAGAGTCTCGGTCATGGCTCGGCGCCGAACGTTTTTCACCTCCCTGTGTGCCGCGTCCCTGCTCGCGACGTTCGGGCTCCCCGTGCCCGTCGACGCGGCGATGACACCGCCGCCTGTGCGTGTCACGGTGCACAAACTGGCCTCGGCGGACGGCGCGTTCGAGGCATCGGGCCAGTCCGAGTGGGTCGCCAGCATCGGCGACCGGATGGTCCCGGTGCGCACGGCCGATGCGCTCGAGATGGAGTCGGGAACTCGCATCGACATGCCCGCGGGTGCCGTCGCCAGCGTCTCGAGCCTGGAGCCGGCGGACCTCCAGAGGGGACGACTCGTCCGGGGGGTACGCAAGTCCGAGCTGCTGACGAACCGGCAGCTCACGGTGGTGCCCGTGCAGTGGCCGGGTGCGGCGTGGAAGGACGCCGACCGCGCGAACGTCGACGCGATCGTCTCCCAGCTGACGCCGTGGTGGAACGCGATGTCGGCGCGCCAGGAGACCCTCACCGTGCGGGTCACCAGTACCGTCGATGTCTCCGTGGTCAACAGCGCGGGGGAGTGCGAGTTCGCCGAGATGGCCAACTACGCGCGCAAGCACATCGATGACCTCGGGCTCGAGAACAAGACCGACAACCTGATGGTCACATTCACCTCGGACACGAAGGACTGCGGGTTCGCGGGCCTGGGCGAGGTGGGTGGGCCGACCTCGTGGACGTATGCCGCCCCGGGGTACGCGGGTGTGTGGGCGCACGAACTCGGCCACAACCTCGGCCTCCCGCACGCGAACTCGTGCAACGCCGGCGTGCCGCTCACGTACCTCACCACGTGCGCCGACGTGGAGTACGGCAACAACGCCGACGTGATGGGCTCGAGCAACCTGACCTCGTTCTTCTCGCCCACTTTCCTCGTGGCTGCGTCGTTCCTGCCCGCTACCAACACTGCGATGTGGACGGGCGTGAGCAGCACGTACACGCTGGTCCGCGCCGACCGCACCGACCTGGGGATCACGGCGGTCCGCATCCCGGCCACCAACGAGGCCGCGGGTGACAACACGTTCTGGCTGCAGTACAACCCCAACCGGATCGGGCAGGTCCCCGCCGCGGCGAGCCCCGCGAACGGGGGAGTCGCCATCACGATGGAACCGTCGGCGAACTTCGCCTCCAACTCGATCGCCGCTGACGGCGTGATCGGGCTCGCCAACAGCACGGCGTACATCTGCGACCTCACGGCACCCACCTCGGATCTCTCGTCCCGGGACCTCACCACCGACCCGCGCCTGGTCGCCGGCTCGTCATGGACGGACCCGCGCGACAGGTTCACCGTCACCCTCGTCTCCATCAACGGCACGTCGGCGGTGGTTCGGGTCGACCCCGTCTCAGCCCCGAGCGTGTGGGCGTACTCCACCGTCACCGCCACTCCCGACTCCTCCGGTCTCACCAACATGACCGTGGCGTGGCAGCCGAACCTTTCGAACATGGGATCCCACGAACCCACACACTGGGTTGTCGACACGCCCGAGGACCCGTCCAAAGCCTGTCTCACGCAGATCCACGAGCTCTCGTGCGTGCTGTCCGGGGTGAGCAGGTCTGCCACGTACACGCCGCGAGTGGTTGGAACGAACGGTCCGGCGCGTTCGGCGGCCTCCACCGCAGGCTCCACCGCCGTGCCGGTGGGGCCACCCACGTTCACTGCGACGTTCACCGCAACGGACATCGAACTGAAGGCCAGCGTGACCGTGGGGGACGGCGGGGGAACCGTGCAGGGGACACCGACCATAGAGATCGCCGGGCTCCCGCCGTGCGCGCTCACCGTCAACGCGGTCACTGTGTGCACATTCACGGGCCTGCCAAGAAGGGCCTCGCACGTGCTCACCGCACGCGGGACGAACGAGGCCGGAACCCGCGAGAAGAAGTTCACCGCCGCCACGCTCGCGGGTGTTCCCGAGACGCCCGAGTTGAGGGGGAAGATGGCCGGCAGCGACCTCGTGGTGGAAATCTCGCCGTCGCTCATGGACGAGGCGAACGTGGACTACTACTACCTGCAGTGCTCCGTGGGGAACAAGCCGTGGTCCAAGCTGCTGCCCGCTGACATCGCTCACGTGCCGTTCGGGACGATCAAGGTCCCCGCCGTGAAGGGCAAGGACACGTGGTGCTACTCGGCGCTCATCGCAATGGGTGCCACAAAGCAGTTCACCAGCGACTTCGGCTCCGTGAAGGTGACGAAGGCCGGCAAGGTGACGGCGGGCAAGCTGACGCTCTCGGCCGCTGCCGACGGCGCGAAGAAGGGTCTCATCTCGGTGAAGTGGACCGCAAAGGATTCCCTCGGCAAGAACATCACGGTCTCGGTGAACCCGTCGAAGAAGTCGTGTGCCAAGAAGTCCGCCCTGTCGTGCCTGGTCTCGGGCCTCCCGTCGGGCGCGCAGATCGTGGTGCGCATCACGGCACGGGGGCAATCGGGCTCCCGGTCCATCTGGAAGACGGTGATCGTGAAATGAGAACATCGAGACTCGCCATTGCCGCCGTGCTCGCGGCGTCGCTCCTCGCCTCGTGCGGCAAGAAGGAGGCGGCCCCCACAACCACCGTCGCGCCCGCCACGACGACCACCACCTCCACCACGACCACCTCCACCACCACGACCACGACCACAATCCCCATCGCGCCGCCCCCGACTGACGTCGTGCTGACGGTCCCGTCCACGGTGCCCGCACCGCGCAAAACCGGCAACGGCCCGTGCGTGGACCCCGACGGCACCGACTACTGCATCTGGGGCACCCAGCCCGTCGACCTCACCGTGAACAACAGCCGCAAGGCAACGATGAACACCGGGCTGCGGCAGGTGTTCACCGCGGTCAGCAAGAAGATGAGCACCGTGGAGATGGTGCTCGAGAGCCGCACCATCGGTGCGTTGGTGCCCGCCACGGAGACAACCACCGCGGACCAGCTGTGCGTTCGCGTGACGCTCATGTCCAGCATGGGCCTGCCCATCGCCACGACGGGTCTCGTCACCGGTTCCACGAAGGGTGTCCGCCAGCAGATCACGGTGCCCCTGGAGTCGGCACTGGTGCCGGGTGCCGAGCACAAGATCCAGATCGAGAAGGCCGCCGCATGTCTCGGCAGGGACCTGTCCACGTACGTGGCGATGTCGTCGAACTACAAGTACCCGCGCAAGTACGGCCGCATGTCGATAGACGGCAAGTCCTCAGATGGGTCGCTCTGGGCGCGCATCGACTGAGGCGCCCGCCGCGGGACGACTAGAGGTGTGCCATCACCTCGGACGCGACGAGGTCGAGATGGTCGAGATCCGCCAGGTCGAGCATCTGCAGGTACACGCGCTGTGCGCCGGCTGCTGACCAGTCACGCAGGCGCTCCACGGCCTCTGCCGGGGTGCCGCACACGCCGTTCGTCCGCAGTTCCTCGACCTCGCGGCCTATGGACGCCGCTCGCCTCGCGATCTCGGCGGAGTCCCTGCCCACGCACATCACGAGCGCGGTGGAATAGGTGAGCGAGCCCGGGTCGCGGCCGATCGCCTCGCACGCCGCCCGCACCCTGTCGCATTGCGCGACGAACCGGTCGCTCGACTGGAACGGCATGTTGAACTCGCTCGCGTACCGGGCGGCGAGCGCCGGGGTCTTCTTCGGTCCGCCACCGCCCACGATGACGGGGACCGGGGATTGCACCGGCTTCGGCAGAGCGGGAGAGCCCGACAGCTCGTAGTGCTTCCCCGCGTGGTCGAAGACGGAACCGGCCGGGGTGGACCACAGCCCCGTCACGATGGCGAGCTGTTCCTCCAGCCGCTCGAATCTCTCGCCGAGCGGGGGGAACGGGATGCCGTACGACCGGTGCTCGTCCAGGTACCAGCCGGCGCCGAGGCCCAGCTCCACGCGGCCACCCGACATCTCGTCCACGTTCGCCACCGAGATCGCGAGGACGCCGGGGTTGCGGAACGTGGCCGAGTTCACGAGCGTGCCGAGACGGATGGTGCTGGTCTCGCGGGCCAGCCCTGCGAGGGTGATCCACGCATCGGACGGCCCCGGGAGGCCGGAGACATGGTTGCCCATCTTCTGGTAGTGGTCGCTGCGGAAGAACGCATCGAAGCCCAGGGCCTCGGCACGTTTCGCGACGGCGAGAAGGTCGTTGTACCCGGCGCCCTGCTGGGGCTCGGTGAAGATGCGCAGTTTCACGCCGGCTACCTAATCACACTCGGCCTGCCGGTGGCCCAGTCGGCGTGCGCGGTCTGGAGCGCCTCGGGGAGACGCGCGAGATGGCGGAGGCTGAGCGGTGGCACGCTGGTGCGCACGGCGAACACCGAGGGGGCGATGGTGAGGTGGCGCATCATGCCGAACATGAGGCAACGGTCGAACCCGCGCGAGAAGGGGTTGTGCCGGCCCGGGTGGTACGCCAGCCCCAGGCTGTGGGCGAGCACGTTCAGGTCGGCAACTGACCCTTCGGGTGATTGCTCCGCGAGCAGGGCGCACCGTCGAAGCAGCCAGGTCGCGGTGGGGCCGAGGATGCCCAGCCAGAAATGCTCCACGTAGTCCCCCCGCACGGGGTGTCCCTGCGCCTCGGCGAGGGCGTCGGTCCACGGGACGACGGTGATGATCCCGTCGTCGGGCAGCTGTGTCTGTGTCATGTTTCGTGTCTCCTTCCGGGGGTGGCCATGTGTGGGGCACGGCAGAATGTGCGGCGGGACGGGGGAGAGAAAATGGACGACATCGACCGGGGAATTTCGGAAGCTGCCGAACTGCTGCGCGCTGCGACGAGGGTCGTGATGTTCACTGGTGCAGGCATCTCCACCGATTCCGGCATCCCCGACTTCCGTGGTCCGGACGGACTGTGGACGAAAAACCCGCTCGCAGAGAAGACCTCGACGCTCAGCTGGTACCTGAACGACCCTGAGGTGCGCGAGGCCGCGTGGGCGAACCGGGCGCGCACCTACGGCAGGCCGCTGCAGCCGAACGGCGGGCACCACGCCGTCACCGCCATCCACGCCACGGGGAAACTGTCGGTCGTGGTCACACAGAACGTGGACGGGCTGCACCAGGACGCCGGCATCCCCGAGGACATGGTGGTGGAAGTGCACGGAACCGTGAAGTTCGCCCGGTGCTGGGAGTGCAAGGACCGCCGGCCGATGGGGGAGTACATCGAGAAGGTCCTCGCCGGCGACCCCGACCCGAAGTGCGTGCTGTGCGGCGGCATCGTGAAGAGTGACGCGATCCTGTTCGAGCAGGCCCTCGAGCCTGGCGTCATCAACCGTGCGTTCGTCGAGGCCGCGGCGTGCGATCTGCTTTTTGCCGTGGGCAGCACGCTCGCGGTGATGCCGGCGAACCAGGTGGTGGCGCGGGCCCGGGCAGAGGGCGCCAAGGTGGTCATCGTGAACGGTGACCCGACGGAAATGGACCACCTGGCCCACCTCGTCATCAGGGGCAGGATCACGCAGACCCTCGGGGCAATCGTCGCCGCCGCGAGGTGAATCCCGACCAAGTCGGTAGGGTTTAGGTCATGGCGTCATTCCGCGACCTTCTCTCCCAGGCAAAGTCCCAGATCACCGAGGTGACCCCCGAGGATGCCGAGAAGCGCATCGCGGCCGGCAACGTGCTGGTGCTCGACGTGCGCGAGCCCGACGAGTACGACCAGGGCGCACTGCCGAACGTGCTGCACATCCCGCGCGGGCACCTCGAGGCACAGATCGAGGGCAAGGCGACCGACCGGGACCAGGAGATCGTGGTCTACTGCGCCGGCGGCGTGCGCAGTGCGTTCGCGGCGAAGACACTGCAGGAACTCGGGTACACGAACGTTCTCTCCATGATCGGTGGTTTCGGCCGCTGGAAGGACGAGGGCCGGGCGTGGCGCCAGCCCGTCACGCTCACCCCCGACCAGCGCAACCGCTACCAGCGTCACTTGCTGCTGCCCGAGGTGGGCACGGAGGGCCAGGCGAAGCTCCTCGAGAGCAAGGTGTTGATGCTCGGTGCCGGCGGTCTCGGCTCGCCCGCCGCCCTGTACCTCGCCGCTGCCGGCGTGGGCACACTCGGCATCGTCGACATGGACGAGGTGGACGAGTCGAACCTGCAGCGCCAGATCCTCCACAACCTCGACCGGGTGGGCCTGCGCAAGGTGGAGTCCGCGCGCCAGACCATCGCCAAGCTGAACCCAGACGTGACGGTCAACATGTACGACACGCGCCTCGATGCGTCCAACATCATGGACATCATCGCCGGGTACGACGTGATCGTCGACGGGGCGGACAACTTCCCCAGCCGTTACCTGCTGAACGACGCCAGCGTGAAGCTGGGCATCCCGGTGGTGCACGGCAGCATCTTCCGGTTCGAGGGCATGGTCTCGGTCTTCCACCCGCTGCGCGGGCCCACGTACCGCGACATGGTGCCCGAGCCGCCGCCGGCAGAGCTTGCGCCGTCGTGTGCCGAGGCCGGCGTCCTCGGAGTTCTGCCCGGCATCGTCGGGTCCATCCAGGCTCTCGAGACGCTGAAGCTGCTGCTCGACCTCGGCGACCCGCTCATCGGCCGGATCCTCTCAGTCGACACCACCGAGATGTCGTTCCGCACCTTCAAGCTGCGTCCCGACCCGACCAACGTGGTCACCCACGAGAATCGTGACCGAATCCAGGTGCGCGATCTCGACGGTCTCTGCGCCCCCTGGCTGTCCCACTAGGCACTGACCGAGCCACTAGCGTTCTCGGGGTGACATCCCCGATCGTGATCGTCGGCGCGGGCTTCTCGGGGGCCGTGGTGGCCCGCCAGCTCGCCGAGGCGGGGATCGCGTCCCACGTGATCGACCAGCGCTCGCACGTGGGCGGCAACGCCCACACCTAGCGCAACGCCGACGGGGTCATGGTCCATGTCTACGGACCCCACATCTTCCACACCGCGCACGAGGAGGTGTGGGAGTACATCAACCGGTTCGGCGAGATGGTGCCCTACAACCACCGCGTGAAGG
>Ga0315903_10005098_pt1 | contig 17231 bp, 23 predicted proteins | sample LakEriMetagenome_7_FD_203524 | JGI IMG/M metagenome (GOLD analysis project Ga0315903, IMG submission 203524) | Freshwater fungal communities from buoy surface, Lake Erie, Ohio, United States - Buoy 2 MA119 | ecosystem: Environmental > Aquatic > Freshwater > Lake | place: USA: Lake Erie, Ohio...
AGTATGTAAGTTTAAATTCTACTGGTAATTCTGTTTTAACTGACCAAGTTCGTTTGAACTTGTCATAATCCATCATAAAGTCTAAACTCATTTCATCGCCTTACTAAACAATTTACATGCATGAACATAAAAATATTTTGCTTTGTTAATGTCACCAGCAATCAACTTGAATGGAAGCATACGAATGAACTGTGATGCTTCTAGTATATCTATGAGTTTCATTTTGTCTTCTGGCAACTCAGAGATAAAGTGTTTATTGAATGTGTCGAAGTGTTCTGTGCCACCATGTGGATTAAACAAATCAATGCCTATAACACGAACATCACGGTCATTGATGAAACCATAGTGGCTACGTGAACACTGAAGCACTTGTGCATAATCAAGGTACTTTGTATTCCACATGCTTTCATCGTATACATCAATAAAAACTACACGGTCTTCTTCAAATGAATACATGATGTTTTCGAGTGTAGGATTACCGTGTATGTTACACTCTTCGTCGTTTTCTAATTCAGCAAAGTATTCTTTCAAACCATGAAGATAGCCGCCAATGCCCACAACAAGGTCACCATTAAAACCATAAGTGCCACGATAAAAGAAATCTTTGAATGATGGCAGACTTATCGCATCAGCAATCTTCTGGTCAATCTCTTCATCAAAGTAAAGTTTTGGTGCGCCTGGAATAGGTTCTTTTTTGATTGAATGTAGTGTGTTCAAACCTTTCCATACTGCTTTACTTATTCTGAAGACTTGTTCTTCACTCAGTACATCTTTACTGAGAATAGTTTTAACATCACGAAAGCCTTCAAGATATTCTAAGTCGAACCATGCGTTTGCCTTATTCGAATCTACATTTACAACTTTAGGAAATAAGCCAGGATAGAATGTGTTATACTCTTGTAATTTCTTCAACTGAGAATACCAACGCATGAAACCATACTCACGATTTTCTACACGTGAAATTTCTTTTCGTACAATTTTTTCATCTGGTAACCAATAGGTCCTACTTAACGAACCACCCTTCAATGATATAGTTTTCATTTTGCACCTAGTGTTTGCCTTGCTATCTCAATACCGTATTCTTGAGGACTGCCTAGTACAATCGTTTCTTGATTACTACCAAGAGGATTCATGAATACTTGTTTATTAGATTGTATCATACTTTGTATCACATCTGCAATATATAATTCACCATCTTTTTCGGCTAACTTGTTATAATATTCTAGGTAAAGATGACCGGTCAGAAAACCATAGAAACCCGACGATGCATATGGTGAGATTTGTTTCTTTTCTACGATTTCAATTACCGTGTTTTCAAATGCACGGACATAAGAATATTTTGGTGAGTTACCTACAAATACATCAATGTATGCATCATGCTTTGCAGTTAAGTCATCAGCAATAAAATCTATTCGACGACCCTTGATGATTGTATCTGCATTGTGAACGAATGTTGGCAAGTATTTGTTATTCAGTTGCTCAATACCAATCGCTGCTGTATGTGCTTGACCTTTTGTATCACCAATATACAGAAGGTTACTTTCATTCCAGCCCAGTGGTTTAATTGCTTCAACAAGTTGATCTTTGAAATAAATGTCCCTCTTATTGGCCACAAGAATCAGTTGATTAACCCAACCAAGATTCTTCAAAATATCGTATATGATTGTTTTGCCATTCCAAGGCAAAAGATATTTTGGTATGTCAAAGCCAACATCATGAAAGCGGGTGTTATAACCCGCCATGCAGATTATGAGATTCATTTCAGCCATTCTTCCATATCATTTCGTAACAGTGAATGCCATGTGCCATTATACTCACCAGGTGAGAATGGATGATTGACATCACAGTACACTAGATTTTCACCAACTAAACCATATCGTTTCCAGTTGGCACTCATGAAATCTTCCATCATGAACTGTACACCGTTGTTGTAGAATTCATCATAGTGCTGATATGCATACGAATACTTGTCCATGTTCTCTGAAGAAGAGAACGCAAACTGATCATTGCCAAAATCACGATTGGGTGATATACGGCAGTTTGGAATATAAAGTTTGTTTGGATTCAATGTGTCGAAAGGAATACGAACATTGATTGCAAAGTCAAATCGTGAACGAACAACCCAATCGAACTTCATGTTATGATATTCTTCATACTCACGCTTTGTACGCATACATTCGTAGATAGCAAACATCTGCGCCCACGTTGACATGCGACCGTCTTTTACTTTCCAGTTTGGTGATGGTGGCGGTGTGTTAGTATACTTTGATAAATCGATGTTGGGATTTGGTGATGTGATGAAACTTTTTGCATTATATTTTTCTGAAATGCTTTGCATTTGTTCAGCAGGCATTTCCCACGAATGCAAAAACACAGTTACATCGTTGCCTTTGATAATGTTTAGATTGTGGTACTCAAAACCTTTTTCCCACATTCTTGGTTGACCAGAGATGCATAGTGCTATTTTCATAGTTCTTTTCCTACGTTTGCTTTGTTGTCTGTGATGCCAAATGGCTTCAGTTGTTCTTTTTCCATCACAACCATACTATTGTAGAATGATACGGAATAAAGATTATTATATACAGCAAGTGCTTCATCAGAAATTGGTGAGCCTTGAAAATGTTGTTGATTTACAATATCTGTTACACGTTTGGCGTGTTCGGTGAATGTGCCAGCACCACGAAATACACCACCCCATGGTTGTGGCCAATAACTTGTGTGAGTGTCTTCGCAAATATACACACCACCTTCTTTGATATGTGGAAATACACTATTCAATGTTGTAATTTGATGATTCATAACGTGTGAGCCATCATCAATCACAATATCAAATTTGTTTTGTGTTTTGAGAAATTCTGACCAGAAAGCGGGATCGCCTTGATCGCCCATCACGATTTTAACATCGCCAGTGTATTCATATTTCAAACACTCTTCATTGATGTCAACCGCTACGACCGAAGTATCTGGTCCAAAATACTTTAGCCACATTTCAATTGAACCACCACCAAGCACACCGATTTCTAAGATGCGTGGTGCTTTACCGACAAACTTTTTCAGATGTCTTTCATAAACATCAAAGTAGCCTGACCATTTTGTAGATGGCTTTTCTAATTCCCAAAATAATTCTTTAATTCTATTTGTCGTCATATTTTGCCTCAATTACTTTCTTCCACTCTGGCACACGATCATACTGATGTACAATAGTATACTCTATTCCTGTTGAAGTTACAACCTTATCGCCTTCTAATTTCGGTGATGGTTCTAATAGATAAGGTTTGAACGAATCTATTTTGCTTGGATCGGCAGTTGTACCTAATTGACATGCCCAACCGTATTCCGACTGAGTATACATCGACGAATCAATATATGGATGTCTCGAAATCATTACATTGAATACTGCTTGATCAACAATCGGTATTGGTCTATTGATACAGTTTAAGAATAGTTGTAATGCTAAATCTCTCATTGCATAACCACGACCAGCAAGAACACCCACATTAAAAATTGTGTTGTTTTTAAAATCTTCATAGATGCCTTGGCCATAACATTGTGTGATATTCTCACGGCCCCATGGCTCATCTTTATATTTCATGCTTTCAGAAGAAAATACCAAATCTTCTTGTTTAGAGAGATTTTCTTCTAACCATGTAACGGGATTCTTTTGAAAGATAACATCTCTTACGTCAGTAGTAATCACGTAACGATAGTCATTATCTTTGAGCAGTTTGTAGATGTGAATAAAACGTTCCACATGCACCATCAGTTGTGACTGATAAGTAAGATTGCCGTCTTTGTCTTGGTTAAATGCAATGATTGAGAAGCCTGCGTCTGTTACCTTTTGTACAGTTTCTTTGTCGCAGTTCATGAGAATCAGGACTTTATCACCTTCAAAACCTGATTCGTTGATGGAATTAATCCAATATTTTAATTTTGCCCAATCGTAGTTTGTTGAGCATCCCACTATCACATCTTTCATAATGTCTCCAGTAATTTATTTTATGTCGGTTGTTTTCCAGTTTGTAGAATATTTTTTATATTGTTGTGTGCTTTGACCTGGTGTGTCCTCAAGATATTTAGCAGTGAGTTCGGGTCTTCCCCACTCACCACCTCCTGCCTTAGACACAAACTCTTGTGGTTGTTTTTTGTCAACTGTTAAAAAATTTTTGAATGTTTTCATATCGTGAATGAAGAACCGCAACCGCAAGTTGCGGTCACGTTTGGATTTTTGATTGTAAATGAAGCACCCATCAAATCTTCTTTATAGTCAATCACTGCTTCGTTCATATACTGCATACTCATACTATCTATAATAACTCCAATACCATCTTTTTCAAATGTAAAGTCATCGTCTGCTGCCGGCAATTCTTCTATTGAAAAGCCATACTGGAAGCCTGAACAACCTCCACCCTGCACAAATACACGCAGTTTGAGTGAAGGATCTTCTTCAGCAATGATAGATTTAATTTTTTTTACCGCAGTATCAGATATGGTGATCAATTCTTTCTCCTATTTCGCTCTTATCGAAACGTTTCCTGCAACAGATATTCTATAATCATCGGAAGTATAGAATGGATATACACAGTGCATCAACTTCGATGGAAATAATATTAACTTATTTTCAAAACTTTTATCCACATGAATGTGTTGAGTAGCAGTTTGACCTAAAGTGTTTACATACACAAACTGAAATGCCGAGGTCATCGGAATTTTATCTTCTTTATCATTCACGTGCCTAAAAACTTTAAACTCTTCTTTTATATCGTAAGGTATTTTTAGCCATATCACAAAACTATAGACACCCGCATGATTGTGCGTAGGATTAAATTCTCCTTTAGATTGAAAGTTAACCCAAGCATTCTTCACACACATGGGTAGATCATCAGTCAATATGTTTACACTTGAATTATAGTCAAAAAAACGATCATATTCTTGTGTCAGAGGTAGAACGAAATCTTCAAGCATTTTGACTGAAGAAACTAATTCATATTCATGTTTAATATGACCAGCCAAATATTGATTGTATGGTGTAGCAGATTTAAAGTTGTTTTGAATATATTCGACTTCACCATTCAACATAGCGGATAGTTCATCGCTAATGTCTGTCATCAAATAACCTAAATTATTAAAACGAAAACTTGTAGCCATAATATAAATGGATTTTTTATCCCCTTGTTAGTGTCAAAATTTTCTGCATCTGTTTCTCAATAATTGGTCCACGATTAGGCCAGTGAATGTATGGCTGACTTGCAGTTTTATATAGATTTGTCAAAAATGGCATGATAATCTTTTCTACTTGTTGAAGTCTTTCTTTATACTCTTCAACAGTTTCATCTTTTTCTGCAATGACTGCTTGATATTCAACTTCATCTACGGCACTGAAGCCAAAATCATCATCAGCATACTCTGCTAAAATTTTATTAATGTCGTAACTCATTTGTCCCATGCCTTCTGTGCGTTAAAGTTTTGTCTACTGAACTCAAGTCTATCTACCAGTTTCAATGCTTTACCCAAATGATCAACTGCAACGAAACCCTCTGGTGCTGTAATACGAAAACCATCTTCTGTGCGTACAAATGTACCGATACTCTTGATTGTTTCTAACTTACGAATGATCATCAGTTTGGCATCAACGATCAAATTCATTAAATCGAATATGGTTTTAAGATACAGGGCATTTGAACGATAGAAACGCATCACTTCATTTTTTTCTTTGATACGTTTTTGTTTTGTATCTTCTTTCTTTGCTGCCAGAATTTCTTTGTTCAGTTTTGCTTCAACATAGTTAATCAGTTCTTGTGTATGAATTCTGGTGTCAGCAATCTTTTTACCTTCACGAACTTTTGTATTGTTGAATGTTTTAATCTGTGTAAGAAAAACATCCGATGCAGCAATACGATTCAATGTCAAGGCTGGTATTGTGTTAAAGATTCTACCTGCATTTGAAAGAATCGTTGTAATCGCTGCTGTTTCTTCTTCAGTGAATGTAACTGAACCAGATGCATCGGTAAATGAGGCATCACGAAACCAAACATCTTTTGTTGGCTTCAAATGACCAATATCAATATTGTATGATGCCTTCATTGTCTCTAATGTTTTACCAGAGTATGATGTATGAAACACGACACCAATCTGTGCAGCCAACATTGTTTGTGCTAACTTTGATTTTACCGGCACCGCATACACAATTGTATTTGGTTGAAAAATGATATATTCTTCACCACTAATCGTTTCTTTTTTGATGTCACCTTTACTGAACATCATATCACCTTGCAAGACACCTTTAATACCCAACTTAGGTAAAAATGCTAATGCAAGTTTTAGTTTTTGGTTTAAACCTTCACCTGGATGGTTTTCATCAATGTCTTCATCAGTATAATTCAATTTTGCATTTTTTGCAAACACTGATTTAGTGCCGACAAAAAATTTACCATTTTCTGGATTTGTACCAGCAAAAATGGCAGGCGCACCATCCCACTTTGTAGTCACATTCATTTTTGAGCCTGTGTGACCAGCAAGCATATTGCGTAAAGAACGAAGAAACTCTATTGCTTCACGTGCGCCTGATACGCCACCATTTAATATATTATCTTCAAGATGTTCTAGATGAACATTCTTGCCTTCTTTACTCTCTTTTAAATAATCCATGAATTTCATTTTAACATGCTTAGAAATGGGTTTTGTTTTTTCGTGCCTGGTGCCACAGAAAATTTACTGTCTGGCATTTTCTTAATTTTTATTTCGGCTTGAACTTCATAAAATTCCGAACGTGTTGCAACACGAACTTTAAAATCACCAGATCCACTTAACACTGGAATACCTTTAATTTTAAGTGGATTCTTTTTTGATATCATATAAAAGTCATCACCTGCTTGCATGTAATATGCAGGCTCCGCTTTACCAATTGTATAATGTTCAGTTACAACATCGCCAAGATTATAATTTTCTTCATTAGCAATGTAACGATTGACGCTTGGTCGATTGAAGTATGCTTTCATAACACTCAGTGGCACAGCACCCTCTTCTTTTAGTCCACTTTTTGTTGTCGGTATCTTAATTACTTTTTCTGGTATACCAGAAAACTTTGCGATATCTTTGATAAACTTCTTTGCTTGGGCGGACTTATTTAAAATTTCGACCGTATGTTGAGCAGCAGGAGTCTTATAAGTTGTATGCCACTTACCCTTCTCATAGTAAACCCGTGGATTAGAGAGATTATCAGTATGTGACATTTTAACTTCAATCCACACTTTCATTCTATTATATTCCATCAACACATCAGAATATTCTGTGCTGACTTTGGGTCTTTTTGCCATGATACCAGGAATTTTGTTAATATTCTTGGCAACATCGTCTTCGAATTTATCTGAGGCTGCACTCATTAAACATCCTTTCAGTTGTTATTAGAGTATTTATACTTTAAAGCCTCCGAACTTATTTTTCATTCCTGACTGACGTTCACGTTCGCCAAAACTATTCAGAGGTTTGTCGTCAACTTGACCAGAATCCACAAGGTCTTCTTGTGCCGACTGTTCTACATCATACAGTTTCATCTTGGCTCTGTCAATACCCACGACAAACCGCTTGAAATAGTTGGGATCATTGTAACGATTCTTTAGTTGCTTAATTAGTATCTGATTCAATTGTTGCAACTCTTCGGTACTTATCAAAGCAAACATAAAGTCGGCTGTGGCTGGCAGACCGAACGATTCTGACGTATCTTCCAAGCCTGGATCCGAACTGGTAAAGCCGCTTCTGGTAGTCTGAGTAGCAGATACTATGGGAACATCAAACTCGACGGCCAGACCCCTCAATTCTTCTGCAATAGCCTTAACATAAGAATAACTATTTACGTTAGCACCAGGCTTGATTCTGGCACTTGCACAAATGTTAAGATAGTCAATAAAGATGATGTCAGGTTTGAAACTTTTCTTGAGTTGCAATTCATTTAACAAAGCACGGAAGTGTAGTGCTGAGGCTGCGGCAGTTGGATATTCTTTGATGATGAGTTTACCATGTGTGTTGACTTTCAAAGCAGAGAACTTTCGATCATAGTCTTGTTTACTGATAGAGTTCAAGTCTGCAATATCAATGTTCAACAGATTGGCATCAATACGTTCAGCAATTCTTTCTTCAGCCATTTCCATTGTAATGTATAATACATTCAAACCTTGTGCCAAACAAGAACCTGCAACGTGACACATAAACAAAGATTTACCGACACCTGTGCCAGCAAGTGCAATGTTCAGTGTTTTCTTTGGCAGACCACCTTTAGTAATCTTGTTGAACAAGTCAAGATCAAACGGTATCTTTGTTTCGTGTCGATGATAGAACTCGAATCGATTGTCAGAATCATCAATGTAATCATGACCAACAGACCTGTCAAATGATACACCAAGTGCATCGCTCAACAACTTTGGTATCATGCCCTTGTCTTCTTTGTTGGCTTTATCATCAAGAATCTTAACAGACTTCATGATAGCATTGTAGATTGCTTTATCTTGGCAGAATTTTTCAGTTTGCTTGATGAGCCAATCTACATCAGTAGGATCATTTTTGTCTGCGTTGATTTCACGAATCATTTCAACCGCTTTTCTGACTTGATCTTCCGTCAGTTTACGGGATTCTGTGAAGTTGATGACAAGCGATTCGTAGGTAGGGAGATGTTTGAATTGATCCAAGTGATCATTGATCTCTTCAAACAGAATTTTTTCTGTTGAGTCTGTGAAGTATTCGGTCTTTAGAAAAGGAATAATCTTTCTTGTATAGTCCTCATTAAATATCAAATTCTTCAGAATCGTGGTTTCCAATCTTTTCATTTGCGCTTTCTTGATTCATAAGTATATCTGTTAATACATCACCAATAAAGGTATGAAACTTTTCATCTTGTGTCAAATCATCTATTGGTATTCTGGGTGATGACACAATCGTATAACTAAAAATCATTCTTGCAAAATCACCCTCTTCGGAAAGTCTAACTTTGCCGTAGTGATACAAAACACCAGCATATTCACCAGTTTGAATGCCTATGCCAGTTTTTGTACCATCATCTGAATCAATTAGAACATAATCAATATTATGTTGCGGCTTCATCTTCTTCTTCCAAAACGGCATCTTCTCCAAGAATGCTGCTATAAGTGATTTCATATTTTTTCCTTACGAATTCTTTGAAACGTTCATCAGCAAGAATGTCTTTCCAGAATTCTTCAGTCTGTGTGTCTGCGAATCGCTTCTTGTCTAGTACCTCACCTGTTTCTTGATCTACTTTGGCATACCAACCATTACTAGGCTTGGATACAAAATTACCTTCGAGTGCAATATCCAGTAAACCAGACCACTTATTGATGCCACCATCAAAAGACACAGTAACAGGAATTTTAGATTTTTCACGAACATACCTTGATTTTTCTACATTGATGATAAAGTTGTAGCCGACAATTTCTGTACCATCTTTGTCTTGCTGACGACCAAGAATCCAGATCGTGTCTGCTGAGTAATAAGAACCTGTGCCACCACCAACGATGTCTTTCGGGAACATACCAATTTCTTTGTATGTGTGATTGACAACAACCATTGGAATGTCTTTGATTGTCAAATGTGGTGTGACCATGCGAAACAACGACTTCATCTGTTTTGCACGACTCATATCAGCAACAGATTTGCCTTCAATTGAATCTTCAACTTCTTTCTTTGATGCCAAATTGCCAATCGAATCTAACACAATAATCACTTTATCAGTTTTTTCGATATTTTGCAACTGATTCATAATATCATGTTTTAGTTGCTCGACATCGGTAATTGGTGTGTGTAACACTCTTTCAGTATCAATACCGAATGCGTCAAAATAACTTTGTGGTGTGCCGAACTCGGAATCATAAAACAGAACAACAGCGTCTTCATACTTCTTCATGTATGATTTTGCCATGAGTAAAGCAAATGCGGTTTTAAAATGTTTTGATGGACCTGCAAACATGGTAAGTCCTGGTGTCAAACCACCATCAAGATTACCTGACAGTGCCACATTAATAATAGGCACATCAGTTTGAATCATGTCTTTATCCGTAAAGAACTTTGATTTGGAAAGTACCGACGTTTCTTTGATTGTCGATGCTTTCTTTAATTTTTCAAGAACGCTCATTCATATCTCCAATATCTGCTATTTTGTCTTTGGGTATAACCGTGTGTTTATCATCTACAAAAAATGATTCTAAACTACGTGTGGGTGTGTTGTCAAGTTTTTTCTTCTTTACAACCTTTTTGATCGGCTCAATCTCATCCTTATCTTCTCTAATTCTGCGGTATGTTTGATTTGCTGCTATCAATAATAAGACGGCTAAAGGATCAAACACGATGATAATGATGAAGATCACCAATCGAACTGCTTTATCAATCAAATCACGATCTTGTGTGCCATATACTACTTCTGCTACATATTTTATAGGCCCCAAATCCGATTCAGCCTTCTTAACTTCCAAGGATAAAGGGAGCCTCTCTTCCGTGAGTAACTGTATCTCTTTTTGTAGCCTCTTAGTCTCAGCAATGATTCTCTCACGGTCTTTCTGTTGGGCTTTGCGGATCTGATTCGCCCGTTCGGCACCTTTTTCGTCTTTCGAGCGGCCCATAACTTGATCGACAGCCTCATCATACTGACTAAGGTTCTTGTTGTTCCTCTCAATTTGCGATTGAATAACTTTGATCTTTTCATCATAGATTTCTACCTTTGCCGCTTGTGGTGCTATGGTACTTGAATGTTCAATGTGTGCTTTTGACAAATAACCAAAAATGCCCATTGAAGTGATGCCCATCAGCAATACAACTGCAATCAAAAAATAAAGTTTAAGTGCAGAAAATGTTGTCTTCCAATGATTGTATACCCAAGACACAGTTACCAATTTCGCTGCTTCAAGCACAGAACCCATGATGATGATTGGCCAGTATGAACCCGGAAATATCTGTGCAAGACCGATTACTGAATAGTACGCTGCGATACCAGACAGTGCAAGTGCAGTCAAAAATGGTAGTATTACATGTATCATGGATTGTTTTTTGAGTGTGGCACATCAAACACCAATGCAATTCTATCATTATTTCCAATATTTTTTGCAGAGTGTTCTTTTTTATTGTCGAACCAAAATAAAGTCCCTGGTTCAACAATAATTTTTTCATCATCTACAACATATTCATAAGTACCTTGTATTGAAAGATGATATCTATCTTTGTTCAAATAATACTTGCCAAAGTCTATGTGTTTACCAGTTATGCCTCCTGGTGGTAAAGCAAGAAAACCCGCACGTTTGAAATCTTTGAAATGTCTTCTCAGAAAACTAACAGCAGCAGTATGTCTATAATATGCTGGTGCTGGCATATATCCTTCTGAATCGAAAACATATTCGTCTTCGTGTGTGATAGTACCGATTACAAGTTGAAGGACTGCCGCTTCACTAATGTATGTGTGCGGATCCAAAACTTTACTCTGCGGTATCTTTTGTTGAATGTTCCAGTCGTCCGGATATTGTTGTAGTTGTTTTAGAATCTTTGAAACATTTATACCAGTTTTGATAATTCGTATATTCTTCATGAGAAGAAACTTTCAAGTGTGTATTGCTTTTCTGTTTTCCAACCGATACAATCAAGGATCAATTTAATTGGTTCAAGAAATGTTTTTTCAAACTGAGTCTCGTAATCAATATATTCCTGCAACTCAAACTCTTTTGGTAGTCTTGTTGGAAACGAAACCACCATATCTCTAAACGGATTTGGTGTTTTGAGATAAGTGAATTTCAACTTTTCACCTTCTTGTATCAAAGGATACTTAGTCGTCAAGTTATGTTGTTTCAGAAAATGATTATACAGTATTGCACCCTTTACGTGTATTGGTGTACCCTTTCTGTATATTGTAGCAGAATCCGCATACTCTTTCAAGCCATTGCAGCCACGTGGAAAAGAAATATCTTCAACGGGCAATTTGCGAAACTCTTCTCTAAAATCGGCAACAAACTTCTGTACAGTTTCTTCGTTCGTATTCACAATCAAATCTACCAATTGATACATTTTGGCACGTACAGCGGTAGGTGTGGATGATTTGACCATCTCAAGACCCATGACTTTGAGTTTTGGTTTCGCATATTGCACACCTTCGTTGTTGTACACATTCAGAATGTACCGCTTCTTTGCAGTCCAAATACCTTTATCGGACAAGCCTTCACGTTTCATTTGCATCTTTTGGTCGAACGCATGAACATACTCAGCAAGTTCTTGATAACTCTTATCGATATATGGTTGAATCTTCTCTTCGCAGATTTTGTCCATGAAGGCGATAACTTTCTGAGTTTCTGGTTTCTCTTTATACACAGAGTCAACCAGTGGACCAAGATTGAGATAGATCGAATCTGTATCTGAAGCAATAACATAGTCAGTATTAGATTTTAAAATTTTATTCAGGTATTCGTTTAGTTTATTTTCGATCCAACGAATTGATAATTGACCGGCTTGTGTAACTGCAAGTGCTTGGCGCAAATCATAAAATCTGAAATACTGTGAGCCCATTGCACCGTAGGCTGAGTTTAGTGAAACTTTCTTTGCAAGTTGTAGATTGTTGTATCTTGCAATTAACTTTTCAATCTCTTTTTTCTTGTTTAAGTCTTTCTCATTTTCATAATCTTGTTGTTCCTTCAACATCAACTTCTTGAATTTCTTGCGATCTTCATACATCTCAATCATCATCGCTGGCAAAAAGCCTTGTTTGTCTGTACGAAAGAACTGACCGTTTGGTGTAATCGTCACACCCTTCAGCACACTCGTATCAAGTTTTTTATCCAGCAAACTTTCTACTGATGCTTGTCCCGCAAGTAATCTCATTTCATCAGTATAGTCATCTTTCTCTACAATTGTTTCGGGCGAAAGATTGTACTGCATGATCAAATGTGGATATAGACTGTTCAAATCAAATGATGCAACCCAATCATGTAGACCGATCTGCGGTTCTTTGACATATGCGCCTTCAAATGCTTCATTCTTTTTAGCAACACGGCGGGGCGGCACAACAATCTTACGTTCAAGTAGATAGTTGTAGATTAGCGCATCCCACATTCTCGTTTGAGCGAAAATGTCATCATAATTTGTTTTGGTGTCATACGCCAGAGTCAACGCCAGTTCAATTAACTTTAACTTATCTTCGAGTTTCAACACAAGATGTACATCTTTGATGTTATACTCAATAAATTTTTGATGGTCAAGTTTGTAAAGTTGATGTAGACTGTCGTACTCATCATAAGACAATTTACTCTCACCAAGTTCTACGTTGGCAACAGTATCAAGTCGATAGTTTTCAATGTTTTTGCCACCGGGCGCATACCATTGATACAGTTCAAGATAGTCAAGAACAGATATACCAATCAAATCATAAACAATTTGTTCTTTGCCCTTGAACATGGTCTTTCTTTCAGAATACACAGACCATGGCGACAACTTGTTTACTACATCGTCCCCAAATAAACGTGTGAAACGATTGACAAGGTAAGGAACATCAAAGAACTTGATATTCCAACCAGTAACAACGTCAGGCCAATTGCTTGACCAGTCAGCAATAAACCGTTCACACAAATCGATTTCATCTTCGCAGCGAATGTAAGTTTCTTCACCTTTTACCTCATAATCACCATAACCGTAAACTGTAGTACCGCCATTCAATTGATGAATAGCGATTGCTGTAATAGGCTCTGTAGCCTTGTATGGATCAGGAAATCCATTTTCTGATCCGACCTCAATATCTATGAATACGACAGAGAGATGAGAAATATCCCAATCAACAATGCCTCTAAAATTATCAGCAATGAATGCGTATTCATAGCGTGTATTGCCGTAGATTTTAAAGTTTGCAACATCTTCGTAACGTTTGACAAAATCACGTGCCTCCCGAATAGTATCAAAAGTCATAGGTTCCAACGGCTCATTGAATAAAGAACGCCATTGAGACTGCTTGTTAGACTGTACAAACAAAGACGGAGAGTATTTGACTTTGCTCTTTACTCTCCGACCGTCGCTGTTCACTCCACGAAAAAGAATGTGATTGCCGTGGACGCAAACATTTGTATAGTATTTGCCCATTAAACAACTAAGCCTGGTGGTGCAATTTCAATTTTACTGAACATACGATTATATTGATTGAGTAAATCGATCACTGGAGTATTAGATGTGAGAACATCAATCCACTTAAAATGTACACCTCTATCAAACTCTTCTACAAATGCAAGATACGGCGCAAAACCAACACCACCAGGATCATTTGCAGAACGTGGTGGTACCGCAATTACTTGCATTGGATTTTTTACAGTAAATCCAATATCACCCTCATCGACTACTTCACCCATGATAGTTTGATGTGTTTTAAATGTAAAGCATTTTACTGTCATACTGTTACCTCTTTTGTTGGTTCATAAACGTCAAGTGTTACCCACTTTTTTGGAAACAACATTTCACGGCCAACAAAATCGGCAATGTCATATGTTGGATCATCAACAAGACCGATCAATTCAATCTTGTTGTCAAACTCACGCATCACAAGATCATACTTGTATGCTTTGGAAATTTTAGGATTTGCTTCAGCCAGTTGCTTTGCTACTTTTGTAATATTACTCATAATTTACTCCTCATTATACTGAACGACTTTGACATCACACTTTTTTAGAAAATTAATACCGTTTTTACTTCTGTAGGCGTTTTTGTAATAGACCTCCTTGATCCCTGACTGATATATCATTTTAGCACATTCTAAGCATGGTGCGTGTGTAATAAACATTGTTGCCGCATCACTTGTGTTTGTTGACCGAGAAACTTTCGCAAGAGCATTACTTTCGGCATGAAGGACTTCTGGTTTGGAGATTAGTTTAGACCAACCGTGAGCAGTTTCGGTATAACCACGAAGTAACATATGATCGTCAGTTTCCCGACATTCTTCTTTGAGAATATATTCAACTTCTTCACAGTTGTTATCCCAACCGGATGGCATACCGTTATAACCAATACCGATAATTGTGTTATCTTTGACGATTACACAGCCTACCTGTAATCTGCGGGCGGTAGAAAGTTCAGCATAAACACTTGCTGCTTTCATATGGGCTTTTATAAATTTTTCTTTCATAGAAGTAAGCACTCACTTCATGCATAGCGCACGACGAAAAAATCGATCCGACTATTCTCTATTCTAGAATGACAAGGGCTGTTCTAGCCACGTTTACGTTATTGGCGTGTAAAAAGAATGGAAGAAATCTTTCGCCCAGAAAACCTGGATAACGCCAGGGCAAAGGCTCAGATGTCGTTGAAGTTGTTGGATATACATTACGTGTGTTTTGCCACACATATTCTAAAAGTTCGAATAACTCAGATGCATACTTTCTGAACAGTTGCTTACGCATGACATAACACGTTTCGAAACTAGCACCGTTGTCATCCCACCAACCCATCTTGTCTCTGTAATCTGGCAATAACTTTTGTATGCCTTCTAAAAACAGATTCAGGTACTCTGCTGGTTGTGACTGTAGATATTGATTACGAACTGAGTATGGCATCGGTGTAATGTGATTCGTAATCGCTTCGTGTGTCGCCAGTAGTTTGAGTGCTGCGGCTTTCTGTTCATCAGATGCCATATAGTTCGCACTTTCTTGTGTCGCTGGCAAAGATGCTTTCAGCACATTACTTTCAATATCACCTTTAAAATCTAAGTAACGACGATATGTTGTGCAACCAATATAATCAGCACGGCCGTTGTGCAATAGATAATATTCGGATGCTTGTTGTGCTAACGCACGAAGAAACTCATCTTCACTACACATGCTGTAATAGTGTCGAAATCCATAGACACTTTTATGTTGTGATGTGTTGATCCAATTGCCTGGTCCTGGTGGTTGCCACTTATATGGTGCATGAGAACCTGCATATGCCGCTTTCATCCAAGGCGATTCGTGATTGAACGGAAAGTCTTTGTGAAAGTGACTAACCATCAACAGATCAGTCATCTTGCACCTCTTCTTTTTTCTTCTTCTTGAATTCGATTCGTGGTGCAATGATTGCTTGAATCATTTCACGTTTATAGTCAGTCTTGTGTGTGCCTCTAAGACCCGAAAGTATGACTTTCAGTTCTTTGCTCATTTTAAAGTTTGAATTTGATTTCATTACCATGTCCAAGCAACATAAGAGTATCGTGTGCCTTTCGTCACCAGATCAACTCTGTGTGGGTAAAGAAAGTTTGATGGAAAAATCATAATCTCACCTGCTTTCAAAGTTATAGGAGTATCTTGCCAAAATACCAAATCACCACCCTCATAGCCGCCATTCAATCCACCTAGAATTGTGAGTGTTGGTATACCTTTACGTTCACCATCAAACATTGAATGAATGTGGTCACAATGCAGTTTCATTTGCGTGTCTTCACGATAACGATTGAAACGAACTTCAGTGAATCCCTGCCAAGAACTGTACCAATTACAACCCCAATCAGTGAGTTCTTTATGATATCTTTGAAGGCCATCCCATATTCTTTGCATGATATAATTTTTGTGCTTCACATTTGACCATGTGACAGCAAGTTCATGCTCATACGAATGATTGGAGTTATTGTGATAGTCGTAGAAAGTGTGTGTCTGAAACTGGCCTTCTACTTTTTCAAGTTCGTCAACAGTTTCTTGACATACCTCTGGCGTGATCCAATCGGAGTAGATTTTGAGATATGAGCGTAAGTCTTTGTCCATTATATATCCTTCAAAGTGGGGCTTTCGCCCCACTGATTACGCAGCCTTCTTTTCTTCTTGTAGAAGTTTAGGCTCAAAAAATTTCAGTTCATTACCAATTTCAATGCGCTTTGGCTTTTGATGTTCTGGAATAACATTAATAAGCCCAACACGCAGAATACCATCTTTGAGTTCTGAACTATGTACTTCAATAGTATCAGCAATGGTAATTGTTTTTGTGAAGTTACGTGCAGCAATACCTCTGTGTAGATATTCTGCCTGTCCCATCTCTTCATCATCTTTGTTGCCTTTGATTACCAAAGTATTTTTTTCTCTGGTAATTTCAATGTCATCTTTACTGAAGCCCGCAACCGCAAGTTCAATAATATAACGATTGTCATCTACTCTGATGATATTGTGATACGGAAAAGTATTTCCTGCATGTTGTGCTGGTGTAGCAGACAACAACTTTTCAATGTCATCAAAGAAACGATCAAAGCCAAGAGTGTG
>Ga0315903_10005103_pt1 | contig 17226 bp, 18 predicted proteins | sample LakEriMetagenome_7_FD_203524 | JGI IMG/M metagenome (GOLD analysis project Ga0315903, IMG submission 203524) | Freshwater fungal communities from buoy surface, Lake Erie, Ohio, United States - Buoy 2 MA119 | ecosystem: Environmental > Aquatic > Freshwater > Lake | place: USA: Lake Erie, Ohio...
TAGGTCGATCTGTTCGCCCCCGGGGCGCAGGAACACTGGTATCAGGCCTACGCGATCCTCCATGCCGAGGCGCCGGTGCAGCGGCTGCCGGGCGAGGGGCTGACCCCCGGAACCGACGCTTTCGTCCTCACCAAATACGACGATGTCCGCCGCGTGGTGATGGACTGGGATCGCTTCCCGCCGACGTTGTCCTTGCTGGTGGCGCATATCCAGCAATCGGGCGAGATGCCGTCGCATATCCCCGATTTGGACGCGATGATCGCCTCGATCGTGACTTTGCGACCCGATCCCGAGCTGTGGCGCGCGCATCGCAAGGAATTGACCGATCCCTGGGTCGGGCCGGGGTGCACGCGCCATGCCGGCATGATCACGCGCCACGTCGATGATCTGATCGCCGTGATGCTGGAGAAAGCGCGCGCGGGCGAGGTGGTGGACCTGGTCGCCGAGTTCGCCCGCCCCCTACCGCAGCGGGTGATGGCGAGCGTGCTGGGCTTCCCGCTCGAGGACATTCCGCGGCTGGAGCAATGGGGCAATGCGCAGGTCATGTCCTATGTGATCGGTACGACGCACAAGAATATCCTCACGCCCGAACAGACAGCGGAGAAGTTCCGGCTGCTGGCGGGGATGAAGGAATATGTGGCCCAGCAGACACGGGAAAAGCGTGCGAGCCCCAAAGACGACATGGTCAGCTTCCTGACGCAGGTCGAGTATCAGGCACTGGGCCGCAAGCTCACCGACGACGAGATCAACGGCGTGGTCTATGCGATGGTGATCGGCGGGCTTGAGACGACCCAATATGCCATCGCCGAACAGGCGCAACTGCTGTGCGACCGCCCCGGGATCTTCACACAACTGCGCGGTGACCGCAGCGCGATCCGCACCTTCATCGAGGAAGGGATGCGGCTGCGCTCGCCGACACAGGGGCTTTCGACCCGCATCTGCGCCCATGACGAGGTGTTTCAGGGTGTCGAAGTGCCTGCCGGATCGATGCTCCACCTGCGCTGGGCGGCGGCCAATATCGACGAAGAGGAATTCGATGATCCGCTCGATCTCAAGCTGACCCGCAAGGCCGCCACCCGCCACCTGGCCTTCAGTCAGGGGCCGCGCTCATGCCCGGGATCCAACATCTCGCGGCTCGAACAGATGATCGCGTGGGAGCGCCTGTGCGATGCCTTCGCCGACCTCGCATACGCGCCGGGCAACGACTTCCGCCATCAGGGCGGGATCATGCTCGGCGTCCACCGCCTGCTGCTCAACCTCACACCCGACTGAACGGAGACGCTTCGATGGCCACATTGCTCGCCCACATCAAAATCCAGCCCGGCAAGGAGACCAAGTGGGAGGCGATCATGCACGACATGGTCCACCACACCTTCGGCACCGAGGATGGCGTGCTGCGCTACGAATACTGGAAGGGGCAGGAGCCGCTGAGCTACTACTGCCTGCTCAGTTTCAAAGACAAGTGGGCCTTCTATCATCACCAGATGTCCGACCACCACGAGGGCCACGACTTCGCCGATGTGCTGGCGGGGATCACGCTTGAGTATATTGACCCCGTAAAGGGCGCGGGCGGGGACCTGCCGCCGACCAGTGATCCGGCGCTGCCTGCAGACGCGAGCGAGAACATGAAAATCGCACAGGAACGCTTCCCGCTGTCGATCCCGGCCTGGTGGAGTGCGCGCGCATGAGCCTCGAACAGCAGGTGCAGGAGCTGCTCGACCGGCAGGCGATCAACGATCTTATCGCGCGCTATTCGCGCACGCTCGACTGGCTCGACGATGACGGGCAGGCGGGCTGCTACTGGCCCGATGCCGCGATCGACTACGGCTTCTTCAAGGGCACCGCGGCAGAATTTGTGCCGGTGGTGATGGCGGTGGAGCGCTCGACCGGGCGGCGCTGGCATCTTCTGTCATCGCTGGCCGTCAAGCTGACCTCTGCCACCACGGCGGAAGGCGAGGCTTACGGCATCGCGCTGGGCTTCCGGCGCGAGGACGACGCCGAGCCTTACAAGGGCAACATGTATGGCGGGCGCTATCTCGATACCTACGAGAAGCGCGCCACTGACTCTGGGGCAGAGTGGCGCATTTCCAGCCGCCGCTACATCATGGACTGGACCATGGCGATGCCCGACCAGCCCGATGCCAGCCCCAGCGCCGCCTTCCCGCTACCCATGCTCGATCTGCGCGAAAGCGGCCATCCCGATTACCGGGCGATGTGATTACCCCTCGGCGGGAGGGTCCATATAGTCGCGGTAATAGGTCAGCTGGTCGCCGCTCACCTTGTAAATGCCCACACCCCCGCGCGAAGGGGCGCCCTCCATGTGCATCGTCCAGCGCGCCCATACCGCGTGATCATCGCCGCAGATTTCATCGACCGTGAAGTGCACCTTCCGGCCCGCCATTTCCTCGACCATCTTGGTCATGAAGCCGAGGATTGCCGCGCGCCCACGATACTGGCCCCAGATCGGGTCTTCGAGAAAGGCGTCTTCGGCGAACAGGGGGGCCAGTTTGGTGTAGTCGCCCGCATCCTGAATGCGCCAGAATTCCTCGATCACGCGCTGTGCCTGACCTGCCATGGTTCCCTCCTACCGATTGTAGTTTCTATTCTGCCACGGTTAGGGTCTGCCTAACCCCTGTGAAAATGGCGAGGGCGGGCAGGGGCCTGCGCCTGTTATCTTGCGGACGAAGGAGAGCAGCCATGTCGACCATTCCGCGCGTATCCTCGGCCATTGCCGGCGAGCCGGCCCATTTCGGCTCGGTGCTCGCGCACCAGCCCGAAATCGCCGAAAGCTTCTTCGCGCTCTATGGCCGGTTCTGGGGATCGGACGTGCTCGCCGCGCGCACCAAGGAAATCGCGCGGATGCGGAATGCGCGCGTTACCGAATGCGGGTTCTGCCGCAATGTCCGCTTTGACAAGGCCGTGGCGCAGGGGCTGGGCGAAGAGGTGGTGGACGACATCACCGATGGCTACGAAACGAGCCCCAAGCTGAGTGATGCGGAAAAGGCGGTGCTCAAGTTCACCGATGCGCTGATCCACGATCCCGAATTGCTCAACGGCGATGCGCGCGCCGGCTTGCAGCGCCACTTGACGCCGGCCCAGATCGCCGAATTGGGGCTGGGGGTGACGCTGTTCCTCGCGCTCGCCAAGGCGCTGATCACGATGGGGCTGGAGCCTGAGGTGATGGACCGCACGGTGCTGCCCACGCCCGCGGTGCTGGAGGCGGCCGAATGAGCGCCCCGGCAGGGGATGGCCCTGTCCAAGCGGCGCTCGCTGGCGATCCGGTGCTGGCGCAGCACTATGCCGATTTCCGGTGCAAGGCCGAAGGCGCGCTCGCGCCTCAGCTGGTGGCGCTGATCCGGCAGGCGGTGGCGCAGGTCCACGGCCTGGAGGCGACCCCGATCGACGACAGCGCGCTTGATCACGGCACCCGCGTCTGTATCGCCTATGCGCGGCGGATGCCGTTTGAGCACACCGCGATCAGTGATGCCGAGGCGGCGGACGTGGTCGCGCATCTGGGCGAAGCGCGGTTCGTTGCCTTTTCGGTGGTGACGGCGCTGGCTGATGCGGAGTGCAGGGCTGCGCTCGTCGACCTGCCGGAGCTGGCGCTGGAGCGTGAGGGGGGCTAACCCAGCTCCCGCAACACATCGCGTCCGTCCCAGCCTCGCGCGGCCTCGGCGACGAAATCGTAGAAGCCCGTCAGCTGCTCGGTCGGTTGATACAGCTCGAGCATATGCCCGAGGCTTGCACGCGCATCGACAAAGGCAAAGGCGGTCCCGCCAGAAGTGACCGACAGCTGCGCGAGCGGCGCGCCCTCGGCTGCGAAGCGCGCAATCTCCGCGTCGAGATCATCGACGAACAGCGCCGCATGATGCAGCCCTTCCCTGCCCGAACCATGCGGAAACATTTCATGCAGCGCGCTCGGGTCAGGATTGTGCTGCACCACCAGCTCCACCATCACAGCGCCCCATTGGCCATAGGCGCTGGAATGGTCGAATGCCCGCTCCACCCCGCGATGCTGCGAGGACGCGAGCGCAATATGGCGAGCCAAGAAGAACGGGCCTGAGCCAAACTGCCGGTGATGCGCCGCTGCCGCCGCCGCCAGATCATTGACCTTGTAGGCCAGCTGGCGAACCGCCAAAGCGCCCACAGGCACCGTCAATTGACCGCGCACTAATTGACGTTTCTGGCCTTGCCCACCCAATAGGGCGCGCGCAGTTCGCGGCGCAGGATCTTGCCCGAGGGATTGCGCGGCAGGGCTTCAATGAAATCGACCGACTTGGGGCACTTGTAGCCCGCGATCAGCGTGCGGGCGTGGGCGATCAGTTCGGCCTCGCCCAGTTCCTCGCCGGCTTTCACCACGACGCAGGCCTTGACCGCCTCGCCCCACTTGGCGTCGGGCACGCCGATCACCGCGACATCGGCCACCTTGGGGTGCGAATAGAGCGCGTTCTCGACCTCGGCGGGATAGACGTTCTCGCCGCCAGAGATGATCATGTCCTTCACCCGGTCGTGGATATAGAGATAGCCGTCCTCGTCGAGGTATCCGGCGTCTCCGGTGCGCAGCCAGCCTTCGGCATCGATGGTGGCAGCGGTGGCATCGGGGTTGTTCCAGTAGCCGCGCATGTTCTTGTTCGAGCGGGTGGCGATCTCGCCCACGGCGCCGGCAGGGACAGGATTGCCGGCCTCGTCGATGATCTTGATCTCGACGCCGGCCAGCGGCTTGCCGACAGAACGCATCCGGGGGCTGCCTTCGGGCACGTGATCCTCGGGATCGAGCGCGACAATCGTGCCGCTGGTCTCGGTCATGCCGTACATCTGCACAAAGCCGCAGCCCAGCACCCGCATGGCCTCGCGCATCAGTTCCAATGGGATCGGGGAGGCGCCGTAGGTGACGTATTTCAGGCGGCTGAAATCGACCTCGTTCACGCGCGGGTGGTTGAGCAGGATCTGGATCGCCGCCGGCACCAGGAAGATCTTGGAAATGTTGAAATTGTCGATCAGATCCAGCGCCTTGGCCGGATCATATTCGGGCAGCACGATCGCATTGGTGCCTGCCACCATCGTGCCGATCCCGGTGCCGGTGCCCGAAATATGGAAGCACGGCATGGCGAGCAGGGTGACATCGCCGGGGATCGGCTCCTGCCAGCCCCGCATCTCGTCCGCCGCCGCGAGAGCATCGCGGCTGGAGAGGACCGAGCCATGGGTCATCACCGCGCCTTTGGGCTTGCCGGTGGTGCCCGAGGTGTAGAGCTGCAGCGCGTCGTCTTCGGAATTGACCTTGTGCGCCGGCGGCGTGGCCGGGAAGCTGTCGCGCCATGTGCGGTAATCAAGGCCGTCATGCTCGGGTGCGTCGATGCCGATGATGTGGGTGACGCGGGGCACATCGGCGCGCACTCCTTCGATCATCGCGGCAAAGCCTTCGCCCACGAACACCACCGCAGCGCCGCAATTGTCGAGGATATAGGCGACTTCGGGCGGGGCGAGGCGCCAGTTGACCGGGGTCATCACCGCGCCGATGCGGGCTGCGCCCACGAAAGCTTCGAAATAGAGCGGGTGGTTCTTGCCGAGGAAGGCGATGCGGTCGCCCGGCTTCACGCCCAGTGCGATGAGGCCATTGGCCGCGCGGTTCGCGCCTTCATCGAGCGCGGCGAAACTGAGTTCCTCCTCGCCAAAGGTGAAGGCGATCACATCGCCCTGGGTGCGCGCGTGATCGCGCACGATGTCGCAGAAAGATGTCGCCGCGGGTTCTGCTATGTCTGCCATGCTTGCGGGGATAGCCCGCGCTGCATGGCACTGTCATTGGCACAATTCATAGCGGCGCGCGCGCGCGGCTTCGGTAGGGTGAGGGGATGGACATTCCCTCAGGCTTCGAACCTGCCGGTTTCACGCCCGGCTTTCTCGATCACGGCGGGCCCTACTATCTGGGCGCGCCGGTGGCCGGGGTGCGCCCGAAAGCTCCTCGAATTGTGGGCCTCAGGATCATGCCGCACCACATCAATTATCAGGACGCCGCCCACGGCGGGGTAATCTCGACCTTCGCCGACGTCGCGCTCAGCCATGCGGTCTATGATGCCGAACGGCCCCGGCTTGCGCCCTCGACGGTTACGCTGACGGTCAATTATCTCAGCGGCGCCAGGCTCGGCGATTGGCTCGAGGCGCACGTGCGGATCGACCGGCTGGGCGGGCGCACCGCCTATACCTCGGGCGGCATCTGGCGCGGGCCGGAGCAGATCGCGACGATGAGCGGGGTGTTTGCTTTCAAGCGCCCCTAGCCGAGCCACTGCCTGACAGCCGCGGTCGAAGGATCGCGCTCGTCGTGATAGCCCGCTGCGCCTTCGGCTGTGTCGGACAGATCAACGCCCTCGACCACCCGGAACTCGCGCCAGTCATACAGGCCCGTGCGCTGGGCAATGCGCCATTCGGGGCCATTTGCTCCGGCCCGCTTCTCGAACCGGTCGACATAGCGTCCTGCGACGATGCCCGAATAGACCACGCCCTTGTCCGGAAAAGCTGCCGTCATCGGATAGCCCGGCGGGATTGTGTGCATCGCGGTCATATAGGTTTCGGTGTGGCAGACGCGCTCGTTCTCGAACCCAAAGATCGTCTGGCCGAGCTGGTGCTGGGTTGCGAGGCAAGGGTCGATGATCGCGCGCGCTTGGCTCACGAACCCACGCCAGTCGCCCGCGACGAGGCCGAATTTGAACACGGCGTCATCGTGGAACAGGCGCTCCATCATTTGCCAGCGCCGCCGGTCGATCGCATGGGCGTAGGCGGCGAGGATGTCGCGGATGGCTTCGCGGTCTTCGAGGGTTCCTGTCATTGATCCAGCTCCACAATCACCTTGCCGATATTGCCGCCAGTGAACAGCTTGGCATAGGCGGTGAGGGTGTTTTCGAGGCCGGTGGTGACATCATAGGGCATCACCAGCTGGCCGCCTTCCGTCCATGCCCGCAGGCGGGCGGTGAGCGCGGGGCCTTCGTGCATGAAGTCGGGCGAGAAGAAGCCCTCGATCCTGAGGCGCCGCATCAGCACCTGATCGAATTCCTTCGGCGCGGTGCGGGTGCCGGCGGTGTAATCGGCCAGCAGCCCGCACACCGCAATCCGGCCATAGTGGTTCATGCGGGTGAGCACCTGATCCAGCAACGGCCCGCCGACATTGTCGAAATAGACGTCGAAGCCTCCTGCTCCATCGAGCTGCGCGGCCACATCGCCCGCCTTGTAATCCACTGCGCCTGCAATCCCGAGTTCGCCGGTGAGGTAAGCGCACTTGGCCGCGCCCCCTGCAATCCCCCAGGCCTCGCAGCCGAGCAGCCTGGCGATCTGCACCGCGAGAATGCCCGTCGCGCCCGCTGCCGCGGAGACCAGCACCCGCTCGCCCGGCTTGGCCGCGCCGGTCTGTTCCACGCCCCACAGCGCGGTCCAGCCGTTCATGCCGAGCGGGCCGAACCATGCGCGGCGGTCTGTCACCGAAGGATCGAGCAGGATTGCGCCCGACATCACCGCATCGACTGTGCTGACATCCGCCCACTGCCCGAAGGCGCGCACCAGATCGCCGGGCACGAAACCCTCAGCGCGGCTCTCGATCACTTCGCCCAGCACCAGGCCCGTCATCGGCCCCCCGACCGGCAGCGGCGGCTGGTAGCCATCCTCGCGGTCCGAAAGCCACATCCGCGTGCCGGCATCCATCGACAGGTGCAAATTGCGGATGCGGATCTGGCCCCCTTCGAGCGGGCCGAGCGGCGCCTCGACCAGCTCCAGCGCGCTGGCGAAATCGTTGCCCTCGGGGCGGCGGGCGATGCGCCATGTGCGGTTCGTCATGCCCGCAATCTTCGTGGCCTGCGCCGCTACGACAACCCCGCCTTTTCGCTAGGGGTATCAGGCTTGCGGCTATCACTTTGGCGCGGTGCGCAGGGGCGGGCGCCTTCCTAGTTACGGCTCCATACCAAAAGACGGGAGAGACATTCATGGCACTCATCACAGTGATCGGCGCGAGCGGCCGGCAGGGGCTGGCGCAGGTGCGCCAGGCGCTCGCCGCCGGATATGATGTGCGCGCGATTTCGCGGCGTCCGGACGCGCTGGAGGGCGCTCCGGTTGACGGGATCGAGCGGGTTGAAGTGCGACCGATGGACCTTTACGACACCTCGTCCTTCGCAGCCGCGCTCGAAGGCTCGGACTACATCTTCTACACCCACCCGCTGCAGGCCCGCGCGGACCGCGCCTATCTGATCGGCGAGGTCGGCAAGGTGGCCGCCCATCTCGGCGTCAAGCGGACGGTGTGGAACACCTCGAGCTGGATTCCGGACAAGCCCGGCGATCCTTTCACCTATGCCGGCAACACCGCCGGCATCAACGCGCTGTGGCGCTCGGGCGCGCCGGGAACGGTGTTCGGCTCGGTGCTGTTCATGGACAACCTGCTGACCAACTGGGCGCGGCCGTTCATCATGAACGAGGGCCGTTACGTCTATCCGCACAACCCGAACCTTGAAGCCAACTGGATCAGCCTCGACGACGTTGCGCGCTTCATGCTGGCCAGCATCGAGCGCCCCGATATGGAAGGCGCGTGGCTCAATATCGGCGGGCCGGAGCGGCTGGTCGGCAAGCAGGTGACGCAGTGCCTTTCGGAAGCGCTCGGCAAGGAGATCAAGTATGATCCCTGCACTCCCGAAGAGTTCGGCCGCTATCTGGTCGAGGCAGCGGGCGACACGATGCCGGCAGAAATGCGCGACGAATTCGCCAAGGGCATCCAGGCGTTCTACGAATACAACAACACCGCTCCGACCAAGCCCTTCGCGGTCGACATGGACCATGTCTACGAGCGCTTCCCCGAACTGGAAGGCAAGCTCGAACCGATGAGCGCCTGGACCAAGCGGCAGGAATGGGGCGAGAGCAATTATCGCCCGGCCTTCGGGTAATCCCGTGAGCGATCTTCGCGCGGTCAACATCGCTGTCGCGACGCGGTTCTACGAAGCGCTGGCGGCGGGCGACTTCGATGCGCTCGCCGCCCTGCATTCGGACGATATTGTCTTCAATCTGGTCGGCACCACCCCGGTATCGGGCCGGTGGGAGGGCAAGGACGTGTGCTTCGGACCCGTGGTGGCCGATGGCGTGATCGGCAAGCTGGTGGCCGAGACCATCCGCTTCTCACGCGAATGGCGGATCATGTGCGCGGACGAGAATTGCGTCGTCGGCCTGATGCGCGGCGGCGGGTTGGCGAAGAACGGTCACGACTATTCGCAGACCTACTGCCAGATCATGACCATCAGGGACGGGCTGATCGCCGAGCTGCACGAGTTCTTCGACACCGCGCTGGTGGAATTGGCGCTCAACGACAACCCCACGCACAAAGGGCCGAGCGTGCCCGCCCGACCCTTCGCGTTCTGATACTCAGGTAGCGCTAGCGCCGATCGGTGCCAAAGGCACCGCAGGGCCGACCGGCCGCCCGCAGCGGGCGCAGCTATGCTGCGCGTCTAGCGAGGAGGAAGGCGCGGAGGCGCCTTCCCAACTTATTCAGCCGCCTGCCGCTGCTCAGCTGCGAAAATCTCCACCAGCTCATCATCGCTGGCCGCGACCAGGCGCTTGACCCAGCCGTGGAACACCTGCCCGCCCTTTTCGTTGCGGCCGAATAGGACCTCTTTCATCAGCCCCGAGGCAAGGGCCTGCTGCTGGCGCTTGCCGGTGGCGTAGTCTTCATCGCGCACCACGATTTCGAGGAAGTTGAACTGGTCATGCGCGGCCTGCACCTGTTCGGGCGTCTCGGGCTGGTTTTCCATGACGTAGTATTGGGTGGTGAAGCTTGTCCCCACGGTGGCGCCGGGGAACAGCTGGCTGATCATCGCCCCGCGCTGCCCGCCGCCGTAGAAGCTGGCGATCGAGATGTGCGGGAAGATCGTCCATACGCCCTGCACCAGCACTTCCTGCGGCAGTTCGTCATCGCTCATCGCTTCCAGATCGACCTGCTCGCCGTCATCGCTCTGCACCTTGATCGCGAATTTCGACGGGGTCGACAGGCGCTGGTGCGGGCCATAGGCGAAGTAGTTGGCGCGGTTGTAGAAATCCGCACCGAACGTGTCCTTGTGCAGCACCGGCAGGTGATAGAAATCGAGATAGCCGTCATAGGCCGTCTTCCAGTTCGGCCCTTCCAGCGTGCGCTGCGAAAACAGCGTCCAGCCTTCGAACTCGAATGCCTTGAGCAAGTCGTCGAAGCCGCACAGGTAATCGGCGATATCGAGCTTGGAATGGGGATCGAGCGTGACCCAGATCAGCCCGGCGTTCTCATAGACCGGGAACTTGGTCAGGCAATGCTGGCTCTTGTCGATGCTTCCGAAATCCTTGGCATCCGCCACCCCGATCAGATCGCCGTCGGCCTTGAAGGTCCAGCCGTGATAGCCGCAGGTGAAGCGGCTGGCATTGCCGCAGCCACTGGCCAGCGGGTTGCCGCGGTGGGTGCACATGTTGAGGAAGGCGCCCATGCTGCCGTCCTTCTGGCGGCTCAAAAGCAGCGGCACGCCGCAGATGTCCATCGCCTTGAAATCGCCCACGTTCGGCAGCTCGCACGAGGGCGCGACCAGCAGCGGCAGGCGGCGGAAGATCTGCTTCTTCTCGCGCTCGAACAGCGTCTGGTCGGTGTAGGCGCTGGCAGGTACCCGCACGACCTCGTCGGCATATTCCATCGTATCGGCCGCGCCGTGCGCGACCAGATTGCGGGTCATGGCGATCAGTTCTTCGCGTGACATGGTGTCCTCCCAGAAGCCGCGAGCGTGGCGTCGAGCATCTGCCTTATGGCCCGCTGCGGCAATGCTCACTTTTGGCAGAGCGGCGGGGTGCGGCCTTGATTCAAAGCAAAGGGGCCACAACGCAAAGGGGCGAGCCGTTGCCGGCCCGCCCCCAGTGCTTTCGCACGCATTGTCGCTGTTGGTGCGTGATCAGAACCGGAAGCTGACTTCCGCAAAGAGCTGGCGGCCGCGGTTCTGGGTCATCACGAAGTCGTCACCCACGCCCGGCTGCAGGAACGGACGCCCGCCGGTGGTGATGGTGAAGATTTCGTCGGTGAGGTTCTGTCCGACAAACGACAGCTTCCACTTACCGTCCGGATGGCCGATCGAGACGTTGGCATCGAGCAGCCAGAAGCTCGGCTGGACATAGTCGTCTAGCGTTGCCTCGTCAGTGATGTAGCCGTCGTTGTAGGCAGCGTTACCCGACAGGAACAGCTCAAGGCTATCGGAGAGCGGGATCGCCCAGTCGACCGCAACGTTGCCGGCCCATTCCGGCGCCTGGCTGCCGCGACGGCCATCAAGGTCGACCGTGGAAATGCCAAGCGGCTGGATGAAGGTGTCGGTGTATTGGGCATCGAGGTAGGACAGGTTGGCCGACAGGTTGAGGCCGGTCACCGGCGTATTCCAGCGGGTTTCCAGATCGACACCCTTGGTGGTCAGCTCGCCCGCGTTGCTGGTCGCGAACTGCACGGTAACCGCGTTAAAGTTCTGCACCTGCAGATCGGTGAAGACGTAGTAGAACGCAGTGGCGTTAAGGGTGAAGCTACGATCGGCCCACTGTGACTTGAAGCCGATTTCACCACCTTCCGCTTCTTCCGAAGCAAAGATCAACGAACTGAAGTTGCCCGACGCGGCGGCCTGGCTGAGGCTGTTCGACGGCAACGCCGAGTTGTCGATCCCGCCCGACTTGAAGCCCGTCTTGTACGAGGCGAAGAAGTTGAGATCGTCGGTCGCCTGATACCGCAGGGTGACTTCGGGCGAGATATTGTCGTCCTGGAAGTTGATCGGACCCGAGAAGAACCCGCTCTGCAGGAACGCCGGGCTGGGACGGAACAGACCGCCACCGGCCGGGATGTAGGCGAGCGAGTTGTGGACGTAGGGCACCGAGATTGTCTGAACCTTCTTTTCATCGGTCCAGCGCACACCGCCCGACAGTTCGAGCTTGTCGGTGATGTCGAACATCACGCTGCCGAAGAACGAGAGCGCCTCGGTCTTGGTGATGTGGGTCTTGTCCCAGTCATAGGTGAAGCCCGTGCCGGGAGCGGTGCCGCCGCCGACCAGTGGACGCGCCGAGTCAGCCCCGAAGAACGAGATGTTCACACCCTGCTGTGCGGTGTCGAAGGTGAAGGTACGGTCTTCGTAGAACCCGCCGAGCATGAAGTTGAACGCGCCGTCGAAATCCGAAGTGAGGCGCAATTCCTGAGTGTACTGCTCGAGTTTGTTGATCGGGTCTGATCCCCCGGCACCACCTGGCAGAATGGTTCCGTTGGGGCCGGGAAAGACGCCGCCATAGGAATAGGAATCGAAATCGACCGCATCCATGTTGAGGAAGCCGGTGACAGAAGTCAGGGTCAGCGCGTCGGACACATCGAGATCGAACTGCAGGCGACCGAACCAAACCTCGGTTTCGCCAAAAGGCACGCCGTTGCGGCCCGCTGCTTTCGAAGGGGTCGGAACGCTCGTGGCAAGCTGCCGCGCAGCATCGGGCAGGAAGTAACGCTGGTCGTTGGTATCGCAGTTATAGCCCGCCGGGATCTGCACCGCGCCGCTGAGCAGGAACACTGAGTCCGCCCGGCCATTGGCACCGCAGTTGATTTCGGCGGTGCCGATCGCGCCGTCGTTCTCGTTCTTGGTGTATTGCACCTTGAGGTTGGCGCGGAACCGGTCGAGCGGGTTCCAGTCGAGCGTGACACGGCCGATGAAGTCGGTCAGCCCGCGCTCCTGATTAACCGCCGGGGTGCCCGCCTGAAGGATCTGGAACTCTTCGATGTCGTTGAACTGGGCGGCTACGCGGATGCCGAGCGTATCGGTCACCGGGCCGGAGATAAAGCCCGAGAGCAGGTAGCCCTTTTCCTCGAATTCATAGGAACCGCGCATCCCGACTTCCCAGTCGGAGGTCGGGTTGGCCGAGCGCAACGAGAGTACGCCGGCGGTGGCCGACTTGCCGAAGAACAGCGACTGCGGACCGCGCAGCACGTCGATCTGCTCGACGTCGAAGAAGCCGGCCTGCACGAGGCGCATGGTCGAGACGACGACGCCGTCATATTCGAACGCCACCGCGGAATCGAAGGCTGCCGAGATGTTCGACGAACCGACACCGCGAAGCGAGAGCTGGCCGCCCGAACCCGAACCGCCGACCTGCACGTTGAGGGTCGGCACGCGGCTGGTGATGTCGGCGACCTGATCGATATTGTAGCGCGTCAGCGTTTCGCCGCCGATCGCGGTGACGGTGACGGGCACTTCCTGCAGGCTTTCGTTCTGGCGGCGGGCCTGAACGATGATCACCCGCTCTTCAGGCGCGGTTTCCGCCGTCTCGGCATCCTGCGCGTAGGCGACGCTGGGCATAACGGCGAAGCCGCCCAAGGCGGCACCGCACAACAGTGCTGTGCGCAATCCACCTGCACGGGCGTCGGATGCATTTCGGGCACGAAGTGTATTCATGGCTCTCTCTCCCATTCGGGCCGCATCGCCTGCGCGCCCTGGTTACCCAACCCCGTGACGCGATTTTGCTGCGTCTATCGGTATGCCGGTCAGGTGTATGGCACGCGCACGAACACGCTATCAGCAAAAGCGATAGTGAAAGCGCCAATGTGCGACAAAAAGGTCACATGGCCCAGCGAAAGCACTATTCCGTAACGTCATTCTGCCGCTTCGGCAGCCGCGGCGCGCTCACGGTTCATCTGCGCCAGACGCGGCTCGTTGGGCCACATCCAGTCCGCGCCGATCACCGGTTCGACCCTGAGATGCGCGGGCACATTGTCGATGCCGATCATCCGGTCGAGGCTCTGGTGGAAGGAATAGATCCGCGCCTCCTGATAAGACAATGGCACCGAGCGGAACGCCGAGCCTTGCATCGAATGCTGGATCGCCTCGCCGAACTGGGTGTCCTCAAGGATGATCGGGCTCATCTGCCGCCCGTTCGGTTGGGCAGCATCGGCCACAGTCCACAGATCAGGCGCGGGCGCGTCGCCCCAATCGAGCGCCATCGTCACCAGTTCAAGCCGGGTGGTGGTGAGCGAGGTCGGCCAGAACACCAGCGGCGGCACGAAGTAGTTGCTCAAGGGGCTGACCCAGTTGGGAAACAAGGTGTAGCTCTGGGTGCAGGTGCGCCCCAATTCGCCGACGCTTGCGATCTGCTGCCAGCCCGGCGGGCTGTCGATCGCGCGCACATGCTCGCGATCGGTAGTGCGCGGCGGCGGGGCAAGCATCCGCGCGTGGCCATTGGGGTACATGGTGTTGAGATTGCGTGCCGGATCGACCAGCGGCGCGACCGTGTTGGGGTGGATGAAGGGCACATGGTAGACCTCCATGTTGGCCTCCATTGCGACCTTCCAGTTGCACTTCAATTCGAAGCTATGCCGCGCGGCGAGGCGGATGCGGCCAAACGCGAACTCCTCCCATTCGCGCGCGATCGGCCCGAGCCAGTCGATCAGCGGCATCGCCTCCATATCGAAGTTGACGTAGATGATCTTGCCGAACAGCTCGCACCGAACCGGCAGCAAGCCGCGGCAGCTCATGTCGAAATCGGCCGGGAAATCGCGCCGTTCGGGCACGCCCACAAGGCTGCCGTCGGTCTTGTAGGTCCAGTTGTGATAGCCGCACATGAGGCGGCTGGACTTGCCACGATCCTCGGTCACCACCGGCGCGCCGCGGTGGCGGCAGGTGTTGTGGAAGGCGCGCACCACGCCGTCCATGCCGTGCACGATCACGATCGGATCGCCGGCATTGTGCCAGCGCATGTAGCACCCGGGGTCGGGGATCTCGTCCATGTGCCCTGCGAACAGCCAGCTCTTGCGGAATACGTGGCTCTGCTCGAGCGCGAAATATTCCGCGCTGGTATAGCGCCCGGCGGGCATGTCGGGCAGGCGCGGGAAGCCTTCGGGCGGCGCGGTCCGCGAGCCTTCCCATTCCATCAGCGCTTTCAGCTGCGCGACTTCGGCTGGATCCATCATGCCCGTCTCTCCCTCGGGGTGCGAGAATACATCGCGCGTGTTCCGCGGCGTCCTCGCGCTTTCGACAGTGGTTTGGCTCGGCTCCTCCGATAGGCTGCCCCCAGAAAACAAGCTTTTGGGAGAGAGCAGATGGCGGGACGGGTAGCGGGCAGGGTTGCGCTCGTGACAGGCGGGGCGATGGGTCTGGGCAAGGCCGATTGCGAGGCCCTCGCGCGCGAAGGGGCGACTGTGATCGTCACCGACCGCGAGGTGGAATTGGCGCACAAGGTCGCAGCCGAAATCGGCGGCGATGCCATGGCCTTGGACGTCACCAGCGAAGACCAGTGGATCGAGGTGATGCGCGCGGTCGAGGAACGCCACGGCGGGCTCGACATCCTCGTCAACAACGCCGGCAATGTGATCTTCGAGAGCATCGAGGATTGCAGCCTCGCCCATTTCCGGCTGCATCTCGATATTCACGTGGTCGGCACCTTCCTCGGATGCAAATATGCCGTCCCGCTGATGAAGCACCGCCACGAGAGGGTCGGCGGGGGCGGCTCGTCGATCATCAACATGGCCTCGACCGCGGCGCTGATGGGCTATGGCAACATTCCCGCCTATGCCGCGTGCAAGGCCGGGATCGCCGGGATCACCCGCAGCTTGGCGGTCGATTTCCAGGACAAGGGCTACGGCATCCGCGTCAACGCGCTCGCACCGGGCGGGATCGAGACCCCGATGGTGATGGGCATTTCGGGGCGCGGCGGCGAAAAGCCGATGGACATCCCCGAAGGCCCGCTGGCGATGGATGCGCTTGGCCATCCGCGCGACGTGGCGGGCTGCGTGCTGTTCCTCGCTTCGGACGAGGCGCGGTTTCTGAATGGCCTGACGATCCCGGTGGATAATGGCCTCTACGCGCGTCCCCATCATTAAGGGGCACACCACTGATACCGACGCGCGCCCGGGCGCATATCGTTGGTATGTGCTTGGCCTGCTAACGCTCACGAGCGCCTTCAGCGTCGCTGACCGGCTGGTGTTCGGCATTCTGGTCGAGGACATCAAGGCCGAGTTTGCGCTGTCGGACTTCGAGCTTGGCCTGCTGGGCGGAGCGGCGTTTTCGCTGGTCTATGTGCTCGCCGGCTTTCCGGCGGCGCGGCTGGCTGACCGCTCGACCCGCAAGAATATCGTGGCCAGCGCGATCAGCTTCTGGAGCCTGATGACCGCCGCCTGCGGCATGGCCACCGGGTTCTGGACCCTGTTCGCCGCGCGCACCGGGGTGGGCGTGGGGGAGGGCTGTTCAGGGCCGTCCTCACAAAGCCTCGTCGCCGATTTCTTCGCACGCCAAGAACTGGCCAAGGCAATGGGCTACCTGACGTTGGGATCGACGGTCGGCACGGCGGCAGGGCTGGTGTTCGGCGGGCAGCTGGCGGAGATTTTCAACTGGCGCTGGGCCTTTATCCTGATGGGCCTGCCGGGGCTGCTGCTCGGCCTCGTGATTTACCTCACCGTGCGCGAGCCGCCCCGCGGACGCTATGCCCCGGCGGGCACCGACATGGCGCAATTGCCGCTCGGGCGCACGATCATGAGCCTCATTACCAACCGGGTGTTCATGGGGCTGGCGCTGGGCTGGGCGGTGCAGATTATGATCGGCTATGCGCTCGCCTTCTGGATGGCGGCGGTGATGCTGCGCCAGTTCCCGATCTCGACCGGCGATGTCGGGCTCTATCTCGGCCTGACCTTCTTCCTCGGCGGTATTCCCGGGCCGATCCTGGGCGGATACCTCACCCATTGGCTGACCCTGCGCGACGAACGCTGGCGCGCGTGGTTGCCGGGGCTCGTCAGTCTGGGCTGCGTGGTACCGCTGGCCTTGAGCCTGTCATCGGACAGTTTCTATGTGTTTCTCGGTTGGTTCGGGGTGGCTTATGGCATCTACGTTGCCAGTCAGGCCGGGATCATGTCGGGCATTCAGGCGGCGGTTGAACCCGCGAGCCGCGGCTTTGCGGTGGCGATCGCGCTGTTCTTCAACAATCTTGTCGGGCAGGCGCTGGGCCTTGCGGTGATCGGCGCGGTCAGCGACGCACTGGTGCCTACCCAAGGCGATAGCTCGCTGGCCGTGGCGGTGTTCGGCGTGTGCCTTGTCTCGGGCCTCGCCAGCCTCGCGATCTTCGTTTGGACTGCGGCGCAGATGGGGCCGACCGGCTATCTGGAGAAAATGCGGGGGGGCTGATCCTGTGTTAGATCCCCCGCCCCGCCTCCCCACCCGGGCACCAATAGTACCACTAAGATATGGTGGCCGGGTGGGGAGG
>Ga0315903_10005106_pt1 | contig 17224 bp, 15 predicted proteins | sample LakEriMetagenome_7_FD_203524 | JGI IMG/M metagenome (GOLD analysis project Ga0315903, IMG submission 203524) | Freshwater fungal communities from buoy surface, Lake Erie, Ohio, United States - Buoy 2 MA119 | ecosystem: Environmental > Aquatic > Freshwater > Lake | place: USA: Lake Erie, Ohio...
TCACAGTAGTGGGGGCAGGGTGTGAACCGCCTAGCGTTCGGGTCGATGCCGATCGACCCGCGGACCCCCGTTCTCGTCGGTGCGGGACAGGTTCTCCAACGTGCCGAGGGTCTCGATGACGCCCGTGACCCGGTCGCCCTCATGGTCGAGGCGATCCGTGATGCCGCCTCGGATGCCGGTCTGACCTCGGTGCCGGCACCCGATGCCCTGCGCGTCGTGAACCTCCTGTCGTGGAGATACGGCAACCCTGCCCGCCTCATCGCCGACGACCTCGGCCTCTCCCCTCGCGAGACGGGCTATTCCTCGATGGGTGGGAACACACCCCAGACGCTCGTGAACTCGGCGGCCCGCGAGATCGCCGCCGGCGACATCGACCTCGTCGTGCTGGCGGGTGGCGAGACCACGCGCACCCGGTCGCGCTGGCGCAAGGCCGGACGGGAGCCGGAATGGCGCACGAGCGGCGAGGAGCCCGTGCTCGTCTCGGAGGACCTGGTCATGAACATGGCCGAGGAGATCGCCCGGGACATCGTCATGCCGATCCAGATCTATCCCATGTTCGAGACGGCCCTGCGCGCCCGCGCCGGCCGCGGCATCGAGGAGCACCAGCGCCACCTCGGGGAGCTGTGGTCGCGCTTCAGCGCGGTGGCGGCGCGCAACCCCCATGCGTGGATCCGCCGCGAGTACACCGCCGACGAGATCCGCACCCCGGGACCCGACAACCGCATGGTCGGCTTCCCGTACCCGAAACTCATGAACTCGAACAACGACGTGGACATGGCGGCCGCCGTCATCGTGTGCTCGGCGGGTCGGGCCGAGGCGCTCGGCATCCCGCGCGACCGGTGGGTGTTCATCCACTCGGGCAGCGACGCCCACGAGCACCCCTTCGTGTCGCACCGCGAGCACTTCTGGCGCACCCCCGCCATCGAACTGGCCGGCCGGCGCGTGCTGGAGCTGGCCGGAATCGGCATCGACGACGTCTCGGTTGTCGACCTGTACTCCTGCTTCCCGTCGGCGGTGCAACTGGGGGCGGCGTCGCTGGGGCTCGACATCGGCGCGCAACTCACGCGCACGGGCGGTCTCCCGTTCGCCGGCGGACCGTGGAACAACTACGTCATGCACGCCATCGCCACCGTCATGTCCGATCTGCGCTCCCGACCGGGTGAGTGGGGTCTCGTGTGGGCGAACGGCGGCTACACCACCAAGCACGCCTTCGGCGTGTACTCGACCGAGCCACCCACGGCCGGCTTCCGCCACGACCATCCCCAACGAGAGATCGACGCCCTGCCCCGTCGCAGTCTCGCCGCGCCCGCCGATGCCGCGGGTCCGGCCACGGTGGAGGCGTACTCGGTGATGCACGACCGTTCGGGAGCACCCGAGCGCGTCATCGCCTCGTGCCTGCTCGCCGACGGTCGTCGCGCCTGGGGTGACTCGCGTGATGCGGACCTGGGTCGCGAGATGTGCGCACGGGAATGGGTCGGCACGTCGGTGACCCTCGACGCCGACGGCGTGCTGTACGCCGACTGAACCCCGCGCGCCCAATAGCCTCGGGGCCGATGGCCGACACCTTCCCCCGCCAGTACGCGCGCACCCAGCGCCTCACGCTCGGCGAGCCGCGCTCGTTCCTCGTGTCGCCCGACGGGGGCCGGGTCGTGTTCGCCCGATCGCGGGCCGGAAACGACCCGGTGAACACGCTGTGGCGACTGGACATCGCGAGCGGCGAGGAACACGAGATCCTCGACCCTCGCGCGCTCGGCGGTGACGGGGATTCGATCACCCCGGAGGAGAGGCGCCGACGCGAGCGGGCCCGTGAGGGTGCGAGCGGCGTGGTCACCTGCGCCGCCGACGCCGCACTGGACACCGTCGTCACCGTGCTCGCGGGTCAACCCGTCGTCGTCTCGGTCGCCGACGCCGCGGTGACCGTGCCCGACGTCGCGCCCGGTGTGTTCGACGCCCGTCCCTCCCCCGACGGAGCGAGGGTGGCATGGGTGCGCGACGGGACTCTGTGCATCTGGAGCCGGGATGCGGGCGAGAAGGTGCTCGTCGCCGACCCGACGCCCGGTGTCACGTGGGGACTCGCCGAATTCATCGCCGCCGAGGAGATGGGCCGACACCGTGGCCACTGGTGGTCACCGGATTCCCGCCTGCTCGCGGTGTGCCGTGTCGACGACTCACCCGTGCCGAAGTGGCACATCGCCGACCCCGCCCGGCCCGACCGCGAACCCGAGACACATCGCTACCCCGCGGCCGGCGCGGCGAACGCCCTCGTCACCCTGCACATCGTGGATGTCGACACCGGCGCGCGCACCCCGGTCGATCTGCCGAGGACCGCCGAGTACCTCACGTCGGTGTCCTGGACCGCGGCCGGGCTCATCGCCCAGGTCCAGTCACGCGACCAGCGTCGCGTGGACGTCGTGCGCATCGACCCCGCGGACGGGTCGACCGAGGTCGTCTTCACCGACACCGATGATGCATGGGTGGAACTGGTTCCCGGTGTGCCGACCCTCGACGACACCGGCCGACTCGTGACCTGTGCCGACCGCGACGACGTCCGACGCCTCCTCGTCGACGGCACGGCCGTCACTCCGACGGACCTGCAGGTGCGCCACGTCGTGTCGGTCGGCGACGAGGTCGTCTTCATCGCCAACGACCGCGACACCCCGTGGATCCATGACGCGTGGTCATGGGGCGCGGAGGGTCTGCGTCGTCTCACCGACGAGGGTGGCGTCGTGTCCGCGGGAGGCCACGGGGGATGCCTCGTCGTGCGCACGGCCCGCCTCGACGAACCGCGGGCGCGCATCGAGGTGCGCACGGCGACACGCACCGTGTCGGTGAATTCGCATGCCGAGCAGGCCCTCGTCGATCCCCGACCGGAGATCGTCACGGTCGGAGCCTCGCGCATCCCGGTGGCGCTCCTGCGGCCCTCGCGGCCGATCGAAGGTCCCCTGCCGGTGCTGTTCGATCCCTACGGCGGCCCGCACGCCCAGCGCGTCGTGGCCTCGCGCAACGCCCATGCCACGTCCCAGTGGTTCGCCGACCAGGGATTCCTCGTCGTCGTCGCCGACGGGGCCGGCACGCCGGGTCGCGGTTCGGCCGTGGAGCGCGCCGTGCACGGCGACCTCGCGGCGCCGGTGCTCGCCGACCAGGTGGCGGTGCTCGAGGCCCTCCCGGGACTCGAACCGCGCGCCGACCTCTCGCGCGTGGCCATCCGCGGATGGAGCTTCGGCGGGTACCTCGCCGCGCTCGCCGTGCTGCGCCGCGGGGATCTCTTCCATGCCGCCGTCGCCGGCGCACCGGTGACCGATTGGCGCCTCTACGACACCCACTACACCGAGCGCTATCTCGGCGACCCCGGCGTCGACGATGCCCCCTACGTGCGCACGTCGCTGCTCGTTGATGCCCATCGTCTCGAGCGCGCGCTGCTGCTCATCCACGGACTGGCCGACGACAACGTCGTGGCCGCCCACACCCTGCAGTTGTCCGCCGAACTGCTCGCCGCGGGACGCGACCACGAGGTGCTGCCGTTGTCGGGAGTCACCCACATGACGCCCCAGGAAGTGGTGGCAGAGAACCTGCTGCTGCACCAATTGGCATTCCTTCGCCGCGCTCTCGGCATCGACGCCCCCTGAGCGCGCCGCGCCCGATCCGTCAGGCGTTCCGTCGTGCGACGAGGAAGCGGTCGCGTCCGGCGAGGTCGGGATGCGTCGTCGCACCGACGAGACCCGCACGGCGGGCGAGGTCGACGACGGCCGTACCCTGCCGATGGCCGTGTTCGACGACGAGGAGTCCCCCGGGAGCGAGCCACGTCGTCGCATCGGCGACGATCGCGGCGATGTCGGCGAGGCCGTCGCGCCCTGCGAACAACGCCCCGGCCGGCTCCCACTCGCGCACCGACGCGTCCACGTCGGGATCGTCGGGGGCGATGTAGGGAGGATTGGCCACGGCGACCCGTACGCGTCCGGTGAGGTGCGCGGGCAGTGCGTCCCACCACGAACCGGACGCGAAACGCGCGCCGGCGGCGGCCCTGCCGAGGCCGGCGGCGTTGGCACGCGCCACGTCGAGGGCATCGATGGAGATGTCGGTCATCCACACCTCGAGGTCGCGGCCGGCGAATTCGTCAAGCATCGACAGACCGATGGCACCCGATCCCGTGCCCAGGTCGATCACCACCGCCCCGGGCCGCAGAAGGTCACCATCGGCGGCATGAGAGGCGACCACGTCGACGACGAGCTCGGTCTCGGGTCGCGGGATGAGGACGCGGCGGTCGACGAGGAGGTCGAGACGGCGGAAGGCCCAACGCCCGAGCGCGTACTGCACCGGCTCACCGGCGAGGACGCGGCGCACCATGTCCTCGAGCGCGAGACCCTGACGTGCCGCGACGACCTCGTCGGCGATCGCGGCGAACGCGGCACCGTCCTCGCCGCTCGCGCGTTCGCACAGCCACCGGGCAACGGAACGGTCGTCGAGCGTCGCGGCGGTGCGCTCGAGGAGTTCCGCCCAGGTGACGGTGCCGTCGGTGTTCACGACCCGGCCGCCGTCATCGATGGTCGGCCAGTTGGCGCGCCCGCAGGTCGGCGGCGAGGGCGTCGACGACCGGGTCGAGGTCGCCCGCGAGCACCGACTGGAGTTGGTACAGGGTGAACCCGATGCGGTGGTCGGTGATCCTGTTCTCCTTGTAGTTGTAGGTGCGGATCTTCTCGCTGCGGCCGCCGCCGCCGATCTGGGCGCGCCGCTCCGCCGAGGCGCGCTCCTCGCTCTCCTCCTGGCGCAGGCGCAGGAGCCGCGAGCGCAGCACCTGCATGGCGCGGGCCTTGTTCTGCAACTGGCTGCGTTCGTCCTGCATGGCCACCACGAGACCCGTCGGCCGGTGCGTGATGCGCACGGCCGAGTCGGTGGTGTTCACGTGCTGTCCGCCCGCGCCCGACGCCCGGTAGACGTCGATGTCGAGATCGGCGTCGACGATCTCGACATCGACCTCCTCGGCCTCGGGCATGACCGCCACCGTCGCCGACGAGGTGTGCACCCGGCCCTGGCTCTCGGTGGTGGGAACACGCTGCACCCGGTGTGGACCGCCCTCGAAGCGCAGACGCCCCCATGCGTCGTCCCCCTTGACGAGGAGCGTGGCCTGGTTCACCCCGCCCATCTCGGAACGGTCGAGCTGCAGAGTCTCCACCTGCCACCCCCGGCGTGACGCGTAGGCGAGGTACATGTCGACGAGGTCGCCGGCGAAGAGGTTGGCCTCCTCCCCGCCCTCGGCGCCGCGGATCTCCATGATGACGTTGCGACCGTCGTTCGGGTCGGGGGGCAGAAGCAACACCTTGAGGCGTTCCTCGAGCTCGGCGAGACGCGTCTCGGCGACGGTGGCCTCGGTGCGCAGGGATTCCCGCTCGGCACCCTCGGTCTCGGTCATCAGCTCGCGGGCGGCCTCGGCGTCCCCGCGCACCTCGCGCACTTCGCGGATGCACTCCACGAGCGGGGTCAGTTGCTTGTAGCGGCGCGTGGCCTCGCGCAGGCGTGCCTGGTCGCCGAGCACCTCGGGAGAGCCGAGACTGGCCTCGAGTTCGGCGTAGTCCCGCTCGATGGAGACGAGACGATCCTGCATGTGGTCAAGGCTACGGGCGCCGGACGGTCGGACCGGGGACGACATGGTCGACCGGCGGTTCGATGCGTCGGGTTCAGTCGTCGAGGAGGGCGAACCGCACGCGTACGCGGGACCGCGCAGCCATCGCCTCGTGCGACGCCACGAGGTCACGGCGACGCATCGCCACCGTCACGGTCGACAGACCCGCCCGGTCGGCGGCATCGACAGCGAAGGGGACGGCATCGAGCACCACCCCGTGCACGAACACGACGCACCCCGCGTTCCCCTCGGCATCGCGTCCCGTCGCCACGCACGGCACCGAATCCTTCACGTTCGTGCGCGGCACCGGTGGTTCTGACGGCGCGAGCTCGGCGAAACCGATGCGACCCGGGTCCCTCGTCGCCGTCCAGCGCAACATGCGCTCGGCGCCGAAACGATTGAACGGATGCGGGTCCGCCCCTTCGCGCCGATGCGCGGCGACCGATTCGATGACGCGACGCAGGGAGGCATCGACGGGTTCGTCGCCATGGACCATCGCGAAGGTCTCGCGGTCGTGGACACCCATGCCCACCTCGAGCCGAGCCGATCCGCCGGCGACGTCGTCGACGACGCGGCACATCTCGAGACCGCGCACCTCCCCGGTCACCACTCCGTGCTCGACGACCACGTCGGCGCCGGCGGATTCGATGACGGGTGCGAGGGCGAGATGAGCGGGATCGGGGTCGCGTTGCACCAGATGGGGCTCGGGCACCGCGGGCAGGAGCGAGTTGTCGTCGACGTGCCAGACCTGCAGGTCGAGATCGAACAGGGAGGCCCGGCGGGCGATGACGCCCGAGTTCCGCTCGACGAGGACGTGGAGCGGCAGGTCACGGCGCAGGGCGCGGGCGAGGACGGCACCGAGGGAAGGCGCGGGATCGCCGTCGATGAGCGCCCATGTCGCCCCGTGGGACTCGAGCAGGGCGCCCGGGACGAACACCTCGGGGATCGCCCCGGGATCGTCGGCTCCTCCGATGTGGTCGCGCACCAACGCGCGCAGCTTGAGCGACAGCAGCCGCGACCGACGCTCGGCGTCGGCGGACAATCAGTCCTTCTTCGCGGTGGTCTTGCGCTCGCCGTAGCGCTTGTTGAAGCGCTCGACGCGGCCGCCGGTGTCGACCAGCTTCTGCTTGCCGGTGAAGAACGGGTGGCACTCGTTGCAGAGTTCGAGGCTGAGCGAGCCGGGACGGGCACTGCGGGTCTCGAAGGTGTTGCCGCACGAGCACTTCACGGCGACGACGGCGTACTCGGGATGGGTCTCGGGCTTCATGGCGTGGAATCTCCTTGGCGAGGAACGACGAGTGTATCGGGGGCGGGCCGGTCAGGCCCCGGGCGTCTTGGCGATCTCGGCGAGGAAATCGTCGTTGGTCCGGAAGGTCTTGAGACGGTCCATGAGCATCTCGAGACCCGGGGCGGGGTTGCCGTCCTGGGCCAGACCACTGAGGACACGGCGCAGTTTCCACACCAGTTGGAGCTGCTTGCGCTCGAAGAGGAGTTCCTCGTGGCGGGTGCTGGAGGCGTCGACGTCGATCGCCGGGAACACGCGGCGCTCGGCGATGCGACGGTCGAGGCGCAACTCCATGTTTCCCGTGCCCTTGAACTCCTCGAAGATGGCCTCGTCCATGCGGCTGTTCGTCTCGACGAGGGCGGTGGCGAGGATGGTGAGCGAGCCGCCCTCCTCGACGTTGCGCGCCGCGCCGAAGAACTTCTTCGGCGGGTACAGGGCCCCGGCGTCGATGCCACCCGACATGATGCGGCCGCTCGCCGGGGCGGCGAGGTTGTAGGCGCGCGAGAGGCGGGTGATGCCGTCGAGAATGATGACGACGTCCTCGCCCATCTCCACCATGCGCTTGGCCTTCTCGATCGTCATCTCGGCGATGAGGGTGTGCTCGTCGCTCGGGCGGTCGAAGGTGGAGGCGATGACCTCACCCTTCACCGTGCGGCGCATGTCGGTGACCTCCTCGGGGCGCTCGTCGATGAGCAGCACGATGAGCTTGACCTCGGGATTGTTCTTCTCGATGCACGAGGCGATCGTCTTCATGATCGTCGTCTTGCCCGCCTTGGGGGGCGAGACGATGAGACCGCGCTGGCCCTTGCCGATCGGTGAGATGAGGTCGATGATGCGCGCCGTCATGTTGGTCGGATCGGCCGGGTCCTCCATGCGGAGCTTGTGGTCGGGGAACAACGGGGTGAGGTCCTCGAAGCGCGGGCGCTGCTTGGCCTTGTCCGGCGACTGGCCATTCACCGTGTGGATCTCGAGCAACGCGGGGTTCTTCTCGTTGCGACCCGCGGGACGCGACATGCCGGTGACGAGATCACCCTTGCGCAGGCCGATCTGGCGAGCCAGCTTCACGGGAATATAGGCGTCGTTGTGGGTGGGCATGAAGCCCCCGATGCGCAGGAAGCCGTAGCCCTCGTCGCGGAGGTCGACGTAGCCCTCGACGGCGACGGGTTCGGTGCTGATCGGCTCGTCGGAGGATTCACCGATCTCGTAGCGGTCGTCGCCCTGGGGGCCCTCGTCGCGGCCACCGCGTCCGCGACGGCGACGGCGGTTGCGCGAACCACTCGCATCGTTCCAGTCGCGCTGCTGACCCTGATCACGGTTCTGGCGGTTGCGATCGCCTCCCTGACGGTCGCCCTGCTGGCGCTCCTGGCGGTCGCCCTGCGGGCGCGGACCTCGGTCGCCGCGATCGCCACGGTCTCCGCGCTCGCCGCGACCTCCCCTGTCGGCCGGGGTGAGTTCGTCGGTGCGTCCCTCGTGCTGGGCGAGCTCGATCTCCCACTCGGCGAGCGGTTCACCGTCGGGTCCGAGATAGGTGGTCGGCTCGGCATCGTCGCTGGCCGAACCGTTGCTCCGGGCCGCGGAGCGGGACTCGGTGCGGGATTCGCCGCGCGAGTCGGAACGTTCACGCGCGGGCTTCTCCGCCGCCGGAGCGGGCGTCTCGTCGACGCCGGTCTTGTCGAGGATGAGATCGACGAGGGCGGCCTTGCTGGACCGCGCCGAGGTCTTCACGCCGAGCGCCTCGGCGATGGCGACGAGCTGATCCTTGTCCTTCGCTTCGAGCGCGGACTTCTCGAGGGCTTCTGCAGCCATGTTCTTCCTGCTTTCCTGCAGCCGCTCCTGCGGACTGCGCTAGGGGTCTGTGGGTGGCGCGGAGAGCGGAACCTCACGGGAAAATCTCGACCCCCCTCGGTGAGGGCGGGGAGAACTCGAACGAGCGAGCACTCGCACCATAGCGGGCCCGGCGACCGGCGACAACGACACCCGCCAACCACCCGCTGGTACGGTCGACGCCCATGAAGATCCTCCCCGGCCTCACCCGTGCTGCGGCGGCCGGGCTCGTCGCTGTGCTCCTGCTCGGAGCCTGCGGTGGCGGTAGTTCGGGCGACGCCGTGAAGGCCGACTACACCGATTTCTGTCTGCTCGCGGCCGAACTCAACGCCGAGACCGAGGCCGCGGGTGCCTTCTCCTCGGGCACCATCGGCAGCCCCGAGGCACTGAAGAAGGTCATGGACTCGCTCACCGACCTCTCCGAACGGCTCCTCCTCGCCGCTCCCGAGCCGGCCGTCGACTCCCTCGAGGTGCTCGTCGACGTCGTGCGGAAGCGCAACGAACTCTTCGCCGTCTACCAGTACCAACTGACCGAGATGGCGGCCGACACCACCGCCCGCGTCCGTCTCGAGGAGATCACCTCGAACCCGGCGGTGGCCGAGGCCTCCGAGGAATTCGCGTCCTTCATGGAGGACGCCTGCAGCTTCGACCGCCCCTGACCGGGGACGGTCCCCGACACACCCCCCGGATACGTTCGTCTGCGGATGGACGATCTCGCGGGATGCAGTTGCACCGGAATCATCGCGGTGCTGTTCCTGCTCTTCGTGTTCGGTATCGGCCTCATCATCCTCTCGCCGTTCATCATCATCGGCATCTTCCTCCTCATCATCGCCGGACTCGGCGCGATCGGATTGTGAGCTGACCATGCCCCGACACGAACCCACCTGGGTCCCCAGCGAGCGCTTTGACGAGGCCTTTGCCCATGCCCGCCGCCTCCACCGCTCCCAGTCACGCAAGACGGCAGCCACCGACGGCGGCCAGGCCCCGCCCGGCGCCCCCTACATCGGTCACCTCCTCTCCGTGGCCGGCATCGTCATCGACCACGGCGGCACCGAGACCCAGGCCATCGCCGGTCTTCTCCACGACTCCATCGAGGACACCGAAGCCGACAGCGAGGAGAAGTTGGCCGCGCTCGTCGGCGCCGAGGTGGCCGCCATCGTGCGGGCCTGCACCGACGTGGACGACCCCGACCAGAAGGACCGCGAGAAGGCCCTGTGCACCTGCCGACGCGCCGACGCCTGGTGGGACCGCAAGCGCGCCTATCTCGCGCACCTCGCCGCCAAGACCATGGACGATCCCTCGGTGCTCGTGGCCCTCGCCGACAAGGTGCACAACGCCGAAACCACGGCCTCCGGCCTCGGGGGATCGCCCGCCGCCGACCGGGCGGTCTTCTGGTCGCGCTTCAACACCGGCGCCTGGCACCAGCAGCTGTGGTACCGCGGACTCGTCGACGCGTTCGCGGCGAACAAGGACCACGACGCCGACACTGCCGCTCTGCACGCGCGCCTCGCCCGGGCCGTCGACACCATGTTCGCCCTCTCCCCGGCGCCGGCGTCGCCGCCGGAGTGCCCCGACCACCGCGACTGATCCACGGGCCCCCTCCTCCGGCTCCTCGACGTCCGGAGCCGAGGAGCCTCAGACGAAGGCGGTCGCGACGAAACGCTGCACGGCGGCGAGGTCGTTCGGCAGCGATGCCGTGTGCTCCGGCCTCTCCATGAGGTCGGCGAGGTGCTCGGGCAGTCGGGGGCGCACACCGGTGGCCCTCTCCACGGCGTCGGGGAACTTGGCCGGATGCGCCGTCGCCATCGTCACCATCGGCACACCGGCCTCGGCGTGATCGCGCGCGGCCTTCAGGCCGACAGCGGTGTGCGGGTCGACGAGCATGCCCGTCTCCTCGTGCATCGCCCGCATCATGCTGAGCGTGTCGTGGTCGGTTGCCCGCGCGCCGACGAAGACGGGGCGGATCCACTCGTCGAAGGCGGACGGGTCGGTCTCGAGCCGTCCCGTCGCGCGGAAGCGCACCAGTTGTTCGGCGGTGCGCGCACCGGAGCGGCCGTTCATCTCGAACAACAGTCGCTCGAAGTTCGACGACACCTGGATGTCCATGCTGGGGCTGAGGGTGGGCACCACGCCGGCGGTCGACATCGTCCCCGACACCAGGTAGCGCGCCAGGATGTCGTTCTCGTTCGAGGCCACCACCAGACGCCGGATGGGGGCACCCATGCGCCGTGCGATCCAGCCCGAGAGCACATTGCCGAAGTTCCCCGTGGGCACCGCCACGTCGATGGTGCCGAGGCGTCGTGTCGCCTCCACGTGGTAGGCGACCTGGGCCATGACGCGGGCCCAGTTGATGCTGTTGACGGCCGAGAGGTTCATCCGCGCGCGGAAATCCGCGTCGTTGAACATCGCCTTGACGAGGTCCTGACAGTCGTCGAAGGTGCCGGCGACGGCCACCGTGCGCACGTTCGGGGCGTCGACGGTGGTCATCTGGCGGCGCTGCACGTCGCTCACCCGGCCCTCCGGATAGAGGATGACGATGTCGACGCGCTCGCACCCGAGAACCCCGTCGATGGCGGCACTCCCGGTGTCCCCGCTCGTGGCCCCCACGATCGTCACCCGCTCGCCCCGCTCGGCGAGGATGCGGTCGAAGAGACGACCGAGCAGCTGCAGCGCGAGGTCCTTGAACGCCAGCGTCGGCCCGTGGAAGAGCTCCATCAGGTGGTGTCCCCCGCCGATGTCCACGAGGGGCACCACGTCGGGATGGCGGAAATCGACGTAGGCAGAGCGGCACAGGTCGACGAGCACGTCGGGGGCCAGGTCGTCTCCGACGAAGGGCGCACACACCGCCGCGACGAGCTCCGCGTACGACCCCGATGCCGGAACGTCGAGGACGGGCCACACCTCGGGTACGTAGAGACCACCGTCCACGGCGAGGCCGGCGAGGACCGCGTCGGAGAAACCGAGGTCCGGCGCCGCACCCCGGGTGGAGACGTACCTCACGACCGAGGTCACCCGCCGATGACGCGCAACAGACCCGAGAGGGACTTCACCACCGGCAGTTCGCGCAGGTCGCGCATGCAGGCGCCGACGTCGGATTCGCGCGCGAGGTGCGTGATGAACACGAGACGGGCCGACTCGCCGTGTCCCTCCTGCTCGGCCGCCCGGATGCTCACGCCGTGGGTGGCGAACACGCCGGTGATGGTGTGCAGCACACCCGGCTTGTCCTCGACGTCGAGACCCACCAGGTACTCCGACGACGTCTCGTCGATGGGCTTGATGGCCATCCGGGCGAAGGTGCCGATCGTGCCGTGGGTGCCCTTGCGCAGGTTCACCGCCGCGTCGATGACGTCACCGAGCACGGCGGACGCGGTCGGGAACCCCCCCGCTCCGCGGCCGTAGAACATGAGCGACCCGACGGCGTCGCCCTCGACGAAGACGGCGTTGTACGAATCGCGGACGCTGGCCAGCGGATGGGTGCGCGGCACCATGGCCGGATGCACGCGGACCGCGATGGCTTCGCCGTCGCGCTCGGCGATGGCGAGGAGCTTGATGACGTAGCCGAGACGCTCCGCCACGGCGATGTCGGCGGCGGTCACCCGTGAGATGCCCTCGTGATACACGTCGCCGGCCACCACGCGGGCACCGAAGGCGATGCTGGCGATGATCGCGGCCTTGGCGCCGGCATCGAAGCCCTCGACGTCGGCGGTGGGGTCGCGCTCGGCGAACCCGAGGCGCTGGGCTTCGGCGAGGGCCGCCGAATAGTCGGCACCATCCTCGGCCATCCGGGTGAGGATGAAGTTCGTCGTGCCGTTGACGATGCCCATGACGCGGGTGACGGGCTCGCCGCGCAACGACTCGCGCAGGGCCCGCACGAGCGGGATGCCGCCGGCGACGGCGGCCTCGAAGAGGAGGTCCACCCCGGCCGCGTCCGAGAGGGCCCACAGTTCGTGGCCGACGTTGGCGAGCAGTTCCTTGTTGGCCGTCACCACCGGCTTGCCCGCGGCGATCGCCTCGGCGATCAGTTCGCGGGCGGGCTCGATGCCCCCGATGACCTCGACGACGAGGTCCACCTCGGGGTCGGCCACCACCGCGTGGGCGTCGCGGCCGAGGACGCCGTCGGGCAACGAAACCTCGCGGTCGCGGCTGATGTTGCGCACCGCCACCCGGGTCACCTCGAGGCGCACGCCGGTGCGGGCCTCGATGTCGGCGGCCTGACGGGCGACGAGCGTGACGAAGGCCGCTCCGACGTTTCCGCACCCGAGCACGCCGATGCGCACGACGGAAGGAACAGGGGCCACGGACATGGAGACGAGCCTAGGGCTGGTCGAGTCGCAGGAGGTCGTCCATTGTCTCGCGGCGCACGACGAGTCGGGACCTCCCACCCCGGACGAACACCACCGCGGGTCGGGGCACCTTGTTGTAGTTGTTGGCCATCGAATAGCCGTAGGCGCCGGTGACCGGCGTGACGAGCAGGTCGCCCGGGGCGACCCCGACGGGCAGCCGCGCGTCGTCGACGAGCACGTCGCCGCTCTCGCAGTGACGTCCCACCACCCGGGCCCGGTCGGGTCGATCGGCGAGAGTGCGCCGCGGGTCGCAGGTCTCGTAGCCGCTGCCGTACAGCACGGGACGCGGGTTGTCGCTCATGCCACCGTCGACGGCCACGTAGGTGCGCACGCCGTCGATGCGCTTCACGGTGCCCACCGTGTACACGGTCACGGCGGCGGAGGCGACGATGGCGCGGCCCGGCTCGACGAGAACACGCGCGTCGAGACCCTCGGTCGCGGCGCGCACGACGGCGGCCCACTCGGCGAGGGTCGGGGCGTGCTCCTCGTTCGTGTACGCCACGCCGAGTCCGCCCCCGAGCGTGATCTCGGGCAGGTCGAGCCCGGCGAAGAACCCGGTCATGACGCGGAAGGCATCGGCGAAGTTGGCGACCGCGAACACGTTCGAACCGATGTGACAGTGGATGCCGACGAGTTCCATTGCCGTCGACGCGCGGGCCCGCTCCACGGCGCGAAGGGCGTCGCCGTTGCCGAGGTTGAACCCGAACTTCGAGTCGTCCTGACCGGTGGAGACGTACTCGTGGGTGTGCACGTGCACGCCGGGTGTCACCCGCACCTGCACGCGGGGCGCCGGCGACCCGGCCGCCACGAGGGACTCGATGCGGTCCATCTCGTCGAAACTGTCCACCACCACGTGGCGCACGCCGGCGGCGAGGGCCACGGCCAGTTCGCCGGGGCTCTTGTTGTTGCCGTGCAGCACGCACCGATCCGCCGGCACACCGGCGGCGAGGGCCACGTGCAATTCCCCCTCGGTGGCGACGTCGAGCAACAGGCCCTCCTCGTGGGCGAGACGGGCCATCGCGGTGCACAGGAAGGCCTTGGTGGCGTAGATCACCGCGTCGTCGCCGAAGGCCGTGCGTGCCGCGCGACACCGGGCACGGAGGTGCTCCTCGTCGTAGACGAACAGTGGCGTTCCCCACTCACGGGCGAGCTCGGGAACCGGCACCCCGCCGATCGACAGGACGCCGTCGGCATCCACCGCGGCCGTGTCGGGAAGGAGGCGGGGATCGAGCGCGGTCACATCTGCTCCGGGGCCTCGATGCCGAGGAGCCCGAGTCCCTCGGCCAGCACCCGGGCTGCGGCGTCGCACAGGGCCAGGCGCGAGGTGCGCAACTCCCCCTCCGACTTGAGCACGGGACAGTGCTCATAGAAAGAGGTGAAGTCCTGGGCGAGGTCGAACAGGTAGGTGCACATCCGGTGCGGCGCCCGAGCGGCAGCCGTGTCGCGCACGGCGGCGTCGAAGCGCAGGATGCTCATGGCGAGCGCTCTCTCGCGGGAATCCTCGAGCGTCGGAACCGTGCCGCGCAGCGAGTCACGCTCGACACCGGCTCGACGGAAGATCGAGCAGATGCGTGCATGGGCGTACTGCAGGTAGGGGGCTGTGTTGCCGTCGAAGGAGAGCATGCGGTCCCAGTCGAAGATGTAATCCTTGATGCGGTCGGTGCTGAGATCGGAGTACTTCACCGCTCCGATGCCCACCTGTCGCGCGACCGTCTCCCGCTCGGCCGCGGGCATCTCCGGGTTCTTCTCCGCCACGGCCGCAGCGGCGCGCTCGACGGCCTCGTCGAGGAGGGCAGACAGTTTCACCGTGTCGCCGGCGCGACTCTTGAGCATCTTGTGGTCGCTCCCGAGCACGCTGCCGAACGACACGTGTTCGACCGAATGACGCTCGTCGATCCATCCCGCCGCCCGCGACACCGCCTCCACCATCTGGAGGTGCTGGGCCTGGGGTGCACCGACCACGTAGAGCATCACGGTCGCACCGACCCGCTCCACCCGGTCGATGACGCAGGCCAGGTCGGAGGTGGCGTAGTTGTACCCGCCGTCGCCCTTGCGCACGATGAGGGGAAGGGGCTCGTTGTCGCGGTTCGTGAACCCCTCCGGGAAGACGACCATCGCGCCGTCGCTCTCCACGAGCATCCCGAGCGCCTCGAGGCGGGTGACCACCCCGGCGAGCAGGGGGTTGTACGCGCTCTCCCCCATGAGGTCGCCGTCCTCGAGGAGCACGCCGAGTCGGGCGTAGACCGTGTTGAAGTACCGCGTGCTCTCGTCCACCAGCGTGCGCCACATGCGCAGGGTCTCGGGGTCACCGCCCTGAAGGGCCACCACCCGGGCGCGGGCACGGGCCTTGAAGTCGTCGGACTCCTCGAAGCTGCGCCGTGCCTCCTTGTAGAAGAGGTCGAGGTCACCCACCTCCAGTTCGTGCGCGGCCTCCTCCTCCCCGAGGTCGACGAGGTGCTCGATGAGCATGCCGAACGGGGTCCCCCAGTCGCCGATGTGGTTCTCGCGCACCACGCGGTGACCCAGATGGGCGAGCACCCGCACGATGGCGTCGCCGATGACCGTCGAGCGCAGATGGCCGACGTGCATCTCCTTGGCGACGTTCGGTGCCGAGTAGTCGACGACGATGGTGGCGGGCTCAGCGTCGAGTGCCACGCCGATCCGCGGGTCCGCCGACGCGGCGGCGAGTTCGCGGGCGAGGAACCCGTCGGAGAAGACGAGATTGATGAAGCCGGGTCCGGCGATCTCGACGGAGGAGAACACGTCGGAGAGATCGCCCGCCTCGGCGAGCACGCGCGCGGCGACGTCGCGGGGCTGCTCCCCCATCTGCTTGGCGAGGGCGAGAGAGGCGTTGGCCTGGGCGTCGGCGCGGTCGCTCGGACGCACGATCGGATCGCACGGGGCGCCGGCGACCCGCGCGAAGGCATCGGCGAGCCGACGGGTGGCGACGAGGAAGGGATCGGCCATGAGGCCCATTCTGCCCGTCGTCCCGCCGACGGAACCGTTCCATTCCCCGGGGACCGCGGCGCCGCGACCCCTAGACTCGGGTGTGCACGACGTTCGCGTCTGGCTCACGTAGCTCAGCGGATAGAGCACTTGCCTCCGGAGCAAGGGGTCGCAGGTTCAAGTCCTGCCGTGAGCGCCATCCGTTCCCCGGTCGCCTCGTTTCGGCGTCGGTGGGACCGGCCCGGTCCCACCGGGCATCAGGACGTCATTCCCCCGAGGCCCACGAAGGACCGAGCCAGTTCGATCTCGCCCATGTGGCGCAGTCCGTGCTGGTACAGCCAGCACTCGATGCCGTCGAGCACGGTGATGCCCGCATCACCCGCCACGCGGGCCGAGAACGTGCTGGCGATGGCCGGCCCGAAGGGCCGGGTGAGGAGCACCCGGTCGAGTTCGGCGGGGTCGAGACCCTCCAGCCAGTGCTCGGTGCGGGAGAACACCGCGTTCATGTAGGAGACGAAGGCGCCGAGGTCGCCGATCTGCTGGCACTGCATCTCCTCCACGGTGCGGTGCTTGCCGTGGTCGCGGATGGCCGGCGAGATGGCATCGAGGATCGCGTCGGTGCACACGAAGGGCTCGCCGGTGAGCATCATGAACGAGGCGTCGTGCATGTTCACGTAGTGGAACAGCGAGAACGCGATGGGAACCACGCCCTCCTTCTCGCGGTGATTGACGTGCTCGAGCGTCATGTCCGACAGTGCGTCCTCGTAGAGGGAGAACAGGGCGCGGAATCGGCGCCGCAGCGAGTCGATCACGAGTTCGTTCGACATCGCGGGCCTCATCCGAGGGCGGCCTTCACCATGGCCGCCACCTTCCCGCCGTCGGCACCCGCGGCGCGCTCGCGCACCGCCTTGACCACGGCCCCCATGGCCTTCATTCCCGCGTTGCCGGCGGCCGCGGCCGCGGCCACCTCCTCGGCGACGATGGCGGCGAGCTCGTCGTCCCCGACCGCCGCGGGCAGGTACCGGGCGAGCACCGCGGCCTCGGCGCGCTCCTTGTCGGCAGAATCGGTGCGACCGGCGGAAGCGAAGGCCTCGGCGGCCTCGGCGCGCTTCTTCGACTCGGCGTGCAGCACCGCGAGCACCTGGGCGTCCGAGAGCTCGACCGAAGCGGAACCCGCCACCTCGGCCGTGGTCACCGCGGCGAGCGCCA
>Ga0315903_10005110_pt1 | contig 17222 bp, 25 predicted proteins | sample LakEriMetagenome_7_FD_203524 | JGI IMG/M metagenome (GOLD analysis project Ga0315903, IMG submission 203524) | Freshwater fungal communities from buoy surface, Lake Erie, Ohio, United States - Buoy 2 MA119 | ecosystem: Environmental > Aquatic > Freshwater > Lake | place: USA: Lake Erie, Ohio...
GAGTTGAAGAACAGTGTCAATACCAATCTTCTCATCTTCGATGAGGTCTTTGATGGTTCTCTTGACATCAATGGTACTGAAGAATTTATGAAGTTGATAAATATGATGAATGAAGGTACAAACATCTTCGTGATCACACATAAGTCTGATCAGATGGTTGATAAGTTTAAGCATACAATTCGATTTGGGAAAGTTAAAAATTTCTCACAAATGGTGTAATTATGTCAAAGAGAATTAAATTTGTAAATGGTAATATGATTGAATATGAAATTCGGCAATTGGTCGATTTTTATGATCCAATCTTGAGGCAACCAACTGTTCCATTTGATTTTACATCTAAGACATCTAGAAAAGACGCTGAATTCATTGCCTACACTCTAGCAGAGACGATGAGTCATTATGGTGGTCTTGGGCTTTCTGCAAATCAAATTGGATTGAAGGATCGCGTCTGTGCTATCAATATGGGTAAGGAAGCGTGGACAATGTTCAACCCAGAGATCATTGACCACAATTTTGTTCCAGCGCAATATTCAGAAGGATGTCTGTCATATAGAGGATTGTACATCAAGTGCAATCGCTATGATCATATTAATGTTCGGTTCCAAGCAATTGGAGGTGAGTTCATTGAGCAAGAATTTAATGGATTGACTGCTGTTTGCGTTCAACATGAAATTGACCACTTGAATGGAATCGTGTTTACAGATAGAATAAGTCCTATCAACCTAGAAAAAGCCAAGAGAAAAGTAAAATCGAACCTGAAAAAGATGGGTAAAATTGGAGTTGACGTAAGTTATTGATTTTATTAGAGTTTTTTCATGTTGTCTTTTACAGCGTTCTGCTCCATAATGGCTGTATATGAATATGAATTTACAGACTTCCAAGTCGATCCTCGCCAAACTTCTTGCGGCTGAGAATATCACAGTCTCGCACCAAAACACGCAGACTGCATACTTCGACCTCAAGTCACGCACTCTTGTCTGTCCTGTCTGGAAAGACATGGACGGGCATTTGTATGACTTGCTCATGGGGCATGAAGTCGGTCATGCACTCAATACTCCAGAGCAAGGTTGGCATTCTGCCATTCATGATGAGAATGGTGCGCGTCTTGGCAAATTCAAAGATTTCTTGAACGTTATCGAAGACGCGCGAATCGAGAAACTTGTCAAGCGCAAATTTCCTGGTCTTGCCAAGTCATTCGCTGCTGCATATAAAGAATTATATGACCGCGATTTCTTCGGCATCAAAGACGTCGATGCCAACAAACTTAATCTGATCGATCGCATCAATCTTCGCTACAAGTTAGGTGCGCATCTTCCTGTTGCGTTCAATGACGATGAGCGTCAATTTCTTATTGACATCGACAATGCTGAGACTTGGGAGCAGGTTGTTGATGTTGCTCGTCGTGTGTATGCATACTGCAAACAGCAGAAAGAAGAACAAAAGTCGCAGATCAACAACATGGATGATCTGCAGCAAGAGAAACAGAAGCAGCGTGAAGAAGATGCTTCTGAATTCCAAGACTTTAACGATGAAGAAGAATCTGACGAAGATTCGAATGACTCTGGCGATTCTGATGACTTGGATGAGGAATCAGATGGTTCTGACAGCGAAGATTCTGATGCCTCTGAAGAAGAAACTGATAACGAAAATGAATCAGAGTCTGAAACTGGTCGTGAAGGCGCGCAAGATTCAAATGAAGAATCTGATGATGAGCCGCAGTCTATCACTGACCGCAATTTCCGTCAGTGCGAGCAGGAACTGATCAATCAAACTGGTGAAGTCTTCATGGTTGAGTTGCCTGAAGCCAATCTTTCCAAGATTATTCTGCAAAATAATGTTGTGATGAATGATCTTGAGAAATTTATTCGTGGGCAGATTGCTGATCCTCATCGCACTTATGGTCACAACAAAGTCTCTTATGAGGCTGTTGCTGCCAAGTGTGTGCGCAAATTCAATGCGAATAACAAGAAGTTTATTATGCATATCTTGAAGGAATTTGAGATGCGCAAGAAGGCTGCAGATTATGCGCGTGTTCAGACTGCCAAGACTGGTGAGTTGAACATGAATGTTCTGCACAACTACAAGTTTAGCAATGACTTGTTCAAGAAAATTTCGGTTGTGCCGAAAGGCAAGAATCACGGCATGATCATGTATGTTGACATGTCAGGTTCGATGTCTGAGATTCTCCGCAATACGATTGAACAGTGCCTTGTGCTTGTTTCGTTCTGCCGACTTGCAAAGATTCCGTTTGATGTGTATGGTTTTAGCAATGATTGGTATGAGTCGAGTGGTCCGCAGGTGAGTGGTCATGAGAAATTTACAAAACCAACTTCTGATCAAGACAATATCGGTAGAATTGATGCGTGTAACTTTCACCTCAAACATCTGATTGGCTCAACTTTGTCACCCAGCGATTATCGTCGTTCTTTCAACAATCTTTGCATTGTTGCGAATGAATACTATCGTGGTTATCATAGTGTTGGTGCTCAAGATGATAAAGATCATGGTTCCTTCTATTACAATTGGCAAGATGGTGGTTTTGGTTTGCATGGCACGCCATTCCAACAGACTCTTCTTGCTTCGCGTGACATGATCAACAAGTTCCGCGCCAAACACAAATTGGATATTGTCAATGTCATCTATCTGACTGATGGTGTAGGACAGGAAGGTGTGATGATTCCTTGGACGCGAAAGGGTGTTGTCTATCTTGTTGACAAAAAGACCAAGAAGAAGATTCGCGTTGATGGTTGTGTTCAGGCTGCACTAACTCAACTTGTTCGTGATGTGACTGGATGCAAACATCTTGGCTTCTTCCTTGCAAGCAAGGGTGATGTCCAAGTTATGGTTCGCGACCTTGAGTGGTCCAAGAAGATTAATCACCAAGAAGGTTCTGCGATCAAGAAAAAGTTCCGTGAAGAAAAGTTTGTTGCAGTTAAAAATCTTGGCTATGATCAATACTTCTACATCCAGTCTGCTGTTGGAGCAATCAAAGAAGACAAGATGGAAATTAATGCTGGCATGACCAAGAACAAGATGGCGAATGAGTTCTCTCGCTCTGTTAACAGCAAGAAGTCCAGCCGCGCTCTTGTCACCCAGTTCGCCGAGGAGATTTCGGCGAGTTTGAAGGTGGCTGCGTAAGTTGTTGATTCTATTAGAGTTTTTACCTGTTGTTTATTGTGCAGTTTTGCGCGATAATAGTTATATGATGAATCGTTGTGATGGAGTTTGATGAAATGAGAAAGCCGAATTATTCAACCGCAGACAAGACTGCGCTGCTCGAAAAGTTGTATGCGCATTACGACAAGGAGACCATCTCCTTGAAGGAACTGAATGCGTTTGTTGAAAAGAACAAGATCAAGCAATTTCCGTATTTCATTCTTCGCGAGTGCAAGGTTGCGCGAAACACGTTCAACATCATGTCGAAAAACATGACTGCATCCGCTACACCGCAGCAATCTGTCTCTGCTGTTGCGATGGCACCAATTGCGCAGGTTGTAAATCTTGCGTCTCGTCGTGCGCAGAATGTGACTGAATCTTTTGTTCCGCAAAAGAACAGCACCTATGTTCCGTTCGGATTCTACAATGATCTGCGAAACATCATCAAGTCTCGCATCTTCTATCCGATTTACATCACTGGTCTTTCTGGTAACGGCAAGACGATGATGATTGAGCAGGTTTGTGCTGCTCTTGGTCGCGAGTTGGTTCGTGTCAATATCACCAAGCGCACCGATGAGTCTGATCTCATTGGTTCGTATGAGTTGATTGATGGTAGCACTGTGCGCCGCGAAGGTCCAGTGCTGACTGCAATGCGTCGTGGTGCTGTGCTTCTGCTCGATGAGTGTGATCTTGGCACCGAGGACATCCTCTGCCTTCAACCGATTCTTGAAGGCAAGCCATACTTCGACAAGAAGACTGGTGAGGTTGTGCATCCTGCTGCTGGCTTTACGGTGCTTGCGACTGCGAACACCAAGGGTAAGGGTAGCGACGATGGTCGATTCATCGGCACAAACATTCTCAACGAAGCATTCTTGGAGCGTTTCGCTGTGACTGTTGAGCAAGAGTATCCTCCTGCGAATACTGAGCGCAAGATTCTTGAGAAGAATTTTGCAGAGTTGGGCATCAATGATGATGTGTTCATTGAGCGACTCATCACGTGGGCTGAAGTTATCCGCAAGTCTTTCAACGACGGTGCGGTTGATGAAGTTATCTCGACTCGTCGTCTTGTGCATATCAGTAAGGCATTCTCTATCTTCAACAATCGTCTGAAAGCAATTGAGATGTGCTTGAACCGATTCGACACGGACACCAAGACTGCGTTCTTGGATCTGTACACGAAGGTTGATGCAGAAGCCACTGCTCCTGTCGCATCTTCTGATATTCTTGATGGCGTCAAGGTTACGACCAGCCGTGAAATCAGCACAGACGATTTAATTGTAACTGTCAGTTTAGATGGTAACAATAGAGAAACGCGATTGTCTGTCAGTGAAATTGAAGATTTTCGTAATCAGGGTCTGACGCTTGAACAAATCGTTGACCGCACTGCCAAGACTTTGGCTCGTGTTCTTGATCGTGATATTCCGTTCTAATCCCAAGAGTTTACTTTTGGCTCTTGTTAGTATATAATAAGAGTCATGACGCAAGATAAGCCCTGCTCTTGCGGCATTATTGAAAGGGTGTTTGTTGAGGTTAATATTATGTCTGCTATTTATTCGATGTACAACTACCTTGCTGATGGCAACACAGTGACCACACGTCAGGCTCGCACCTTGTTCAAGGTTGAGAATGTCGCTGATCTCGTGTACCGTCTCCGCAACAACGGCGTTTCGGTCTACACCAACCGTGTTACGACCAGCCGTGGCGAGAAGACAATTGCCTACCGTCTCGGCACTCCGAGCGAGCAGTTTGAGAAGTATTTCGATCGCGGTCAGGTTGGTCGCGCTCGCAAGACTCTCTACCGCAGCGCAATTGACGTTGCGATGAATGCCTAATCTGGCAATTCTCAAAAACTGAAACATGTTCTGTGGGGGTGCAATGCCCCCACAGTTTCATTTGCAGGTTGCTTTTTAAATTCTTTGCATATATAATGTCATGAGCAGGAGGATTTTATCATGACCAAAGTTATTGTTGCAAAAACAAAAATTGATTGTGAACATTTGCTTGGACAATTTCTTGATGAGTCGCATTACGATGTCTTGATCAATGAAGACACGGATTGTTATCTCCAAAGTGAAGATGAAGGCAGCATTGCATTCAAGTTCCGAAAGAATTTCTTTAGCAAACAAGAACAAGACGCTGCATATGCTGGACTCCGCGAAGCCGCAGTGCAATCTCAGAATCGTGGACTTGCTGCTGGTCCAAAGGGTGAGAAGTGCGGTAATCGTGAATGGGTTTCTGAAGCACAGATTCGCATTTTTGAATTCATTAAAAATGAACCTGACAACTCAGTGATTCCAATTGATTTCAATGATGAAATTTCTCAGATCAAAGCCAAGTATGCACAAAAAGAATCAACACGTGGTCTTGTTTGGTTGTCACAAAAAGTAAAACAAGATAATTTTAATTTCGATCGATGGTTGTCTGAAGTATCAACTCTCACTCCTGCAGAACGTAGAAACGAAGCAGTTGAGATTCAAGAAACATACATCTCCGACACAACTTATGCAAATGCTGTTTACTCTGGCATTGCTGGTTGGTTCGATCGTTATCCGCGCATTCCATATGGTCGCGCAACTGCATATACGCAGAATTCATATGACAAATTTAAATTGTCATTTCCATTTTTGCAAACATTGGATCGCGGCTTTGCTGAGTTGCTTCCAGAACGCCATGCTGCTCAACGAAAAGCAGCAGACAAAATTGATCCATCGTTTTTGGTTCCAGGAACTGTGTTCACAACAATCACTGTGAACAAAACTTTCCGCACTGCAGCACATCGTGATGCTGGTGACTTTACAAATGGATTGAGCAATCTTCTTGTGTTATCCAACAATGGTAATTATTCAGGTGGATATCTCATTCTTCCAGAAGTTCGTATTGCCGTGAATGTACGACCAGGTGATTTGTTGTTAGTAAATAATCATGAGTACATTCACGGCAATACACCTATTGAATTGCAAGATGACATCGCAGAGCGTGTGAGCCTTGTTTGTTATTTGCGCGAGAAAATGCTTGAATTAGGAAGCAGAGAGTATGAAGATCATCGATTTAATTATGTTGAGTCACGTCGAAAGAACAAAGAACACAAACTCCAACGACGTCTTTGGAACGGTATTTCCGAAGGAATGTGGGATGAGAAAGAGTGGTATGACTATTTGGAAAAGCATGGTGGAAGAGAAATGGTACAAAAATATCATCCAGAAGCATACAGAAAAGAAGCAACGTTAGAGGATTTGTTTTCTTAATATGTGCGCAGTCTTTGGTGCTTTTCTTGAGAAGCCTATTGCTCAAGACTTAAAAATGTTGGCTGATGTGTTTCGTGAATCCAGCATTCGTGGATTGCATGCAACTGGCATCTCTTGGGTTCGCGACAATAGAGTCCATGCGATGATCTCTGCAACTCCTGCAGGAAAGTTTGTTGAAGCATTTGATCTGAAAACAGCATTGAATGAAGATGGTAATCTATATCTAATTGGTCATTGTCGCTATTCAACCTCTGATCTGAATTACAATCAACCGCTCTGGGATTCAAACTTTGCAATTGTTCACAATGGTGTTGTGAGTCAAGAGATGCCAGAGAATTGGGAACGTCTGTATGGATACAAATGTCAGACTCGCAATGATTCAGAATTAATTCTTCATACACTCCGAGCAAAGAAGTCTCCTCTTGTAGAGTTTGCTGATGCGTCAATGGCAGTTGTTGAACTCTACAAAGAAAAGAAACTACGTTTCTATCGCAATGGCAAGCGACCAATTTACTTTACTTCTCTGCCAAATGGCGGTATAATTACTTCAACGAAAGATATTGCTGAACGTGCCAATTTAAAAGGTACAGTTGAAGTTGATATGAACTCATACGTCACCATGAACAATGGAACCTTTGCTAAAGAGTTTGTTCATATTGAAGGTGCAAAAGATTTACAGCCATGAAGTTTGCTAATTCAGAGACCGTTGTAAGTTTGATTCGAAATTCACCAGAGGGTAAGAACACTCGATTTCTTGCTGCATCACATAATCTCTGGATTCGATTTCAGAACTACGAAAAGTCACCACCGATGATTCTTGAAGACAATGGTAAAATTGTCTCACTCATTTTTGCAACTTTCAATCGCGACAAGTACACCAACCTCTATGAAATCGTAACGGCGGAAGGATGTGAGGGTAAGGGGTATGCCTCGCGAATCTGGGATGAATATGTAGATTACGCAGTGAATGTACAGATGATGAAGCGATTAAAAATCTCTTGCACTCCAAGTTCTGTCACATGGCATATGAAAAACGGTCTTGTCTTTTGGGCAGTTGATCCAACTGGCTCGCTACGATCAGATCAGCCGTTGTTCAAGACTAGAGCAGAACAATTAGACTTTAGGAAACTTGCGGTTGTAGATCCATCAATTGCATTTCCTGATGACAAAGTGCGCACACAATTAATTGATGAGTCGCTAGAGTCGCATAAATTCGGAAAGAAAAAACTTGAAATAGTACGGAAGGCAATTGCTGATGTTAGTGATTATTGGCTCCGTGATGCATTGTTGAAACAAAATGTCGAACGCTTCTTTGAATAATCGTCGTGAACAATTTATTCGTTGGTATGCATGGTCCATGCAATATGGCGATTGTGATCCAGCCGTATGGTGCACCAACTATCTTCACCAACGATACGAACACAATGATGAGGAACGTCTGTGGTTTGCTTGGTTATATGGCAACACATATCAATTACCAACAGCATGGGTTCTCAAAAGCGAATTTCCAGATTATGAACTTGCCACTGTAGATCGTATTACATGGTGGAACAGTCACAACTACAAAAGGTTGAGATACCAAACTGATACAAAGTGGAACAAAGGACACTTGCCAGTCATGTTTGAATCATATCAAAAATTTATTGGCAAGCGCACACAACGTGAAGTGTTGGAGAATTATTATGGAGACAATGAGAAGCAAACTTTCGACAACCTTTGGAATACTCTTAAAGGAAATCTGTACAAGTTTGGTCGTTATTCCACTTGGTTTTATATGCAGCATTTGTGTCATACTGCTCACATTAAGTGTGTACCTACTAGCCTCATGCTGGACGATTATTCTGGCTCTCGCTCACATCGTAATGGTTTGCATCTTGCCCTCGGCGAAGATGACAAATACGATAAGCAACTTACTGCAGGAGAATACAAATCTCTCGAAGCACGATCGAGATCAATACTTGAGGAGACAGCATCTAGATACCCCAACTTGGTAGATCAAATTGATTTCTTCACGATGGAGACTTGTCTTTGTTCATTCAAGAAAATCTTCCGCGAACATCATGGGCGATATCTTGGATACTATCTTGATCGTCAGTCTGAAGAAATTCAGCAAGCAGAAAAGGATGACTGGAATGGTATTGAATGGAATGTGTTGTGGCAAGCAAGAAATGAAACTCTTGATCCAAGGCTTGCAATTCGCAATGCTAAAATTAACAAGGAAAAGTTTACTTTTTATCTGAGAACAGGTAGAATAGAAAGACTAGACTGGATGTTTCAAGATGAAGAACCAGTGAAAGAAGGATTGGAGGCATTATGGTAAAGGTGATTGCAATGGGTGGTGAACCAGCAACTGGCAAGACCACTTTGATGTTTCGATTGATTTCAATGGCTGATGATTGGCAAATCATTAAACCACAGAAACTTCTTGATGCAATGTATTCCAAGAAACTGAATCTCTACATTCTTGGTAAATATGTCAACGACGGTAATGTGTTTCAGGGGACAGATCGATTGTCAATGGCAGTGCAGCCTGATGCTGAAAAATTCTTTAATGAGTTATGGTCTGAACATGCAGAGACTAATGTAATTTTCGAAGGCGATCGTTTGTTCAATGGTAAACTTTTAGACAAACTATCAGAATGGTTTCCGAATTCGTTTAAGGTTCTTGTTCTGACTGCATCGCATGATACAAAAGAACAACGTCATGTAGATCGTAAGGATGATCAAGATGATAAGTTTAAGAATTCTCGAGCAACGAAAATCTCAAACATCATGGGGTCGTTGACGCTCATGGACTATATAGAAACAATGGTCAACGAAAACCTCGATGATCAGGCAAAGATCATTGACAATATTAGAAAATTTTATACCTGGAGTGAATAATTATGCAATTAGAAGTTAAAGTAGAAGAATTGCGCAAAAAGAAACTTTTTGTCGCGACACCAATGTATGGTGGTATGGCGCATGGTATGTTTGTGAAGTCGTGTCTTGACTTACAGACTCTCTGCTCAAATTATGGCATTGAAGTTCGATATTCTTTCATCTTCAATGAATCACTAATTACACGAGCGCGCAATTATCTTGTTGATGAGTTTCTTCGCGCGGAAGGATTCACTCATATGCTTTTCATTGACGCCGACATTCATTTCGATCCTCGTGATGTGATTGCGCTCCTTGCTCTTGACAAGGAAGTTATCGGCGGACCATACCCAAAGAAGTCGATCAAGTGGGGTGCAATTAAAGATGCTGTTGCACGCAATCCAGATATTCCACCATCTGAACTTGAAAAAGTTGCTGGTGACTTCGTGTTTAATCCTGTTCCTGGAACTGAGAAGTTTAGTGTTGCTGAGCCGATTGAAGTTCTAGAAATTGGAACTGGCTTTATGCTTATCAATCGAGAAGTATTTGAGAAGTTTGAGAAACAGTATCCAAATCTTCGTTACAAACCAGATCATGTTGGTCAAGCCAACTTCGATGGATCGCGTTACATTCACGCTTACTTTGATACTGTAATTGACAGTAAGGCAAATGGCGGCAAGGGATCAGATCGTTATCTCTCCGAAGACTATATGTTCTGCCAGTGGTGGCGTAACATGGGTGGTAAGATCTGGTTGTGTCCTTGGATGCGCACACATCACATCGGAACGTATGCTTTCCATGGTGATATGCCAGCCGTTGCAAATTTCGTCGGATCTCTATAATTTCATATGATTATTGGTCTAGTAGGCTTCATTGGAGCAGGGAAAGGTACAGTCGCAGATCTCTTGGTTGAGCGGCATGCTTTCATTAAAGAAAGTTTTGCAAATAGCGTCAAGGATGCCTGCGCTGTAATCTTTGGTTGGAATCGTGGTTTGCTTGAAGGCGATTCTTTAGAATCGCGAGCATGGCGCGAGCAAAAAGATGAGTGGTGGTCAGAAAAACTTGGTCGCGAATTTTCACCAAGATTAGCACTCCAGCTAATGGGCACAGAGGCAGGTCGTGATGTATTTCACCCCGACCTCTGGGTTCATACTGTGTTAAGGCGATGCAAACCTAGTCAATATTATGTAATTGCTGATGTTAGATTCCCAAATGAGATCAAGGCTATTCGAGATTCTGGGGGACGTGTTATTCGCGTTCGTCGTGGTCCTGATCCTGAGTGGTATGATCTTGCTCGAGACTGCAATCTGGGACGTCTTCAACAAGAAGTAATGCGCAATGCATATCCAGAAGTTCATTATTCAGAATGGGCTTGGATTGGATCTAACTATGATATTGTAATGGACAATAATTGTACATTGGATGAGTTGAAAATTCGAGTTGACAATATAGTCGATTCGATCTATAATAATCGTGTTGAGGCAAATGAGGTCGTTAATTATGAAACTTTCTGATAATACGTTGAACATCTTGAAAAACTTCTCTGGTATCAACCAGAGTATTGAATTCAAACAGGGTAATACGCTCCGTACAATTTCTGCAGGTAAGACAATCTTCGCAGAAGCAGTTCTTGATGAAACATTCGAAAAGGATTTTTGCATCTATGATCTGACAAAACTCCTTGCAAAACTTTCTCTTTATAAGGATGCTGATCTTTCTTTCGATGTAGATCGCATCAACATTCAGGCTGACCGCAAGCGAGACTATATTCATTATTGTGCACCAGAATTGCTGACCAAGCCACCTGCAAAGAGTATCTCTATCACAGAAGCAGATTGCTCGTTTGTTCTTTCGCATGCTGATCTTGATTGGATGCGTAAGTCTGCCAGCATCTCTGGATTGCCAAACTTTGTGTTTGAGAGCGACGGTGCTGTTGTAAACTTTATTGCGACAGATGTCAAGAACAATGCAGCAGATCATTCCAAGATTGAGATTGGAACTGGCGACGGTAAGAAGTTCCGCGTTGTGATGAAAGCAGAGCACTTCAAGTTGCTTGATGGCGATTATGAGGTTTCTGTATCAAAGCGAGGCATCTCCAAGTTCAAACACAAGACAATCAATCTGTCATACTTCATTGCTGTTGATGTTGCAGATTCTTCTTTTGAGGAGTGATCATGACTATTAAAGATGGTGACAAAGTAAAGATTCTGGGATGTCTCCAAGAGATTTCAAACTCGCTCACGCGCATTGAAGCAGAACGAGACCTCATCAAAGATATTCTGCAAAGAATGCAGGATGAGTTCGAACTTCCAAAGAAACTCTCTCGTAAACTGGCGAAGACTTATCACAAGCGCAACTTTGAAGAAGAAGTTGCAAGCCAGAACGACTTCGTGGAGATCTACGAAACGGTGGCTAAATAAGTCTGTTGGGGTGCAACGTTCTTTGTTGACGGCACAATCCGCCAGACTGCTCGCTGTGGGAGTTCACCTTCCCCACCCCATCTTCTCTTTGAGGTTATTATGAAAGATATTTTTTTCGCAGTGCTGATCATAGCATTTGCTGTCTATACAATTGCCTCCACTTTTGTTGGTTGGGATTCCAGTTACGGAATCTATGGTATCCTAATTTCTATGGGTGCTGAGGTAGGTTACAATGAATGGTTGAAGAGAAAGAACAATGGCAACAAGACGTAATTTCTTCAAGTATCTTGGTCTTGCTGGTGGCGTGGCTGGCGGTGGCATTGTTGCCGCTGCAGCCGTTTTACCAGATCCTGAAAAAACAGAGTGTGTAAAGAAACTCGATAAGACTCTGAGCAATATACAATTTCATCAAACTTATGGTCAAAGACTTCCAGATCCAGCATCACCTTCAAACCATATGTTCGTACATGAACCACGATATGTTCCTGGAACAAGAAAGGAAGTTGCTGTTGGAATGAATGTTGGTCCTGATGGTGAATTGTACTTGAAAATTAATGGGAAATGGCGTAAGATAGTAACTGAATAATTGTGAGGAATTTTTATTATGAATGACTTGCTCTGGGTTGAGAAGTATCGACCGCGGACTGTTGCTGACTGTATCCTTCCTGACGAATTTAAATCTACTTTCCAATCGTATGTGGATCGAAAAGAGATTCCGCATTTGCTTCTTTGTGGTGGCGCAGGTGTTGGTAAAACAACAATTGCAAAAGCACTTTGTGAGCAGGTTGGTTGCGATTACTTGTTCGTAAACGGATCAGATGAATCTGGTATTGATACATTCCGCACCAAAATTAAAAACTATGCTTCCTCAATGTCCTTCACAGGAACAAAGAAGGTTATCATCATCGATGAGGCAGACTATCTAAATCCAAACTCCACTCAGCCAGCCATGCGCGCTGCAATGGAGGAGTTTGCTCTTAATTGTACGTTCATCATGACTTGCAATTATAAGAGTCGCATCATTGAACCGTTGCATTCTCGATGCGCTGTAATTGAATTCAAACTGCGCAAAGAAGATAAGCCAAAGATGGCAATGGCATTTATGAAGCGCACTGCGGAGATTCTCACTGCTGAGAAGATCCCATATGACAAAGCAGTCCTTGCTGAAGTTGTCAAAAAACATTTCCCTGACTATCGTCGAGTGTTGAATGAACTTCAGCGATATTCTGTCAGTGGTAAGATTGATGCTGGTATCTTAACAAGTTTGACTGATGTTTCAATCACTGAACTTGTAACTGCACTCAAGGATCAGAACTTTGGTTCAATGCGAAAGTGGGTTGCAGAGAATGGCGTTGAAGATCCGTCAAGAATGTATCGTAGAGTTTATGATAGTCTCTATGATGTGATGGATAAATCCACAATTCCAAATGCTGTTGTAATTCTGGCAAGGTATCAATACCAATCAGCCTTTGTTGGTGATCAAGAACTGAATCTAACTGCATGTCTTACTGAACTAATGGCAGAGTGTAAATTTATATGATGACTGCGATTGAAGAACAATTGGGTCCAATTGAAATTGGACAAAAATTTCGTTTTAAGGAAACAAAAAAACCAACAAGTGATCTTGCTGGAGAAATGCGCGAATCACTCACAATAAAATCAATTCAACTTGATCTGTATGAACGATCTGGACTAATTATAACAGATGTCACGCAGTATAAAGTTCCATATGACTATACCATCTTTAACCCAAAGACGAATAAAACAATACGTGCTCAAATCAAAACAAGTTCATGTTTTAACTCAAATGGTATTAATAGAAAAGGTAATAAAGCAAAAACTAAAAAAAATTCGTGGGTATTTGACTTGCCAGAACATACTGCCCTTTATTACTGTAAAGAAAACGTTCAATTTATTGTATGTGCAGTAGTTACAGAACGATCTTACCGCGACAAGTTAAAGTCAAAAGAACTGATTTATTGGGTAATTCCGATTGATCATTTGATGGAATACTGGTACAAGAAGACTTCTGGTACGAAGTATGCAATCGCTGCGGATGATCAAAACTTCCATAATGAATACTGTATGAATTATAATCTTCTATTAGAGCACTCAAATGGCTGATCTATTTAAAGAACTGATTCCCTCGATTCTTCAGACAAAGCAGTACGCTCTTCTCACAGATCAAGACGAACGATCCTACCCTGCATTCATGGTGAATCGTGCGCTCTCGTATCACCGAGATACGATTCTATTTGCCAACGAGATGAATCGTTTCTCTAGCCTTGATAATAAGATGAAGTATGACTTTCTCCTAAATATTGTTCGAGCCTCAAAAAGACCATACTCAAAATGGTTTAAAAAGGCAGAAAACAATGATTTGGACGTAATCAAAGAGTATTATGGCTATTCAGATTCAAAGGCTGCAGAGGCTTTAAAGATACTTAATGATGAACAAATCGCTATGTTAAGAAAAAAATTATTCAAAGGATGATAACATGAGCGTTGAAAAATTGATTGAAGTTACACTTGATAAACAGGATGATTTCTTAAAGGTGCGAGAAACTCTAACTCGTATCGGAGTCGCGGCAAAGAACGATAACATTCTTTATCAAAGCTGCCATATCCTCCACAAACAAGGAAAGTATTACATCGTTCATTTTAAAGAACTTTTTGAATTGGATGGTAAGCCAAGCAACATTTCTGAAAACGATTTACAGCGAAGAAACACAATCGCGAATCTAATGGCAGAATGGGGTCTTGTGAAACTTGTAAGTCCAGATAAAACAAAAGACAATGTTGCGCCACTTTCGCAGATTAAGATTCTTCCATTCAAGGATAAGAGTCAGTGGCAATTGGTTTCTAAGTATACAATTGGAAAGAAAAAGAAAGAGGCATAATTTGTGATTGCATTGAACATTTATAGAGTTCGTGATGATTTTGAGATGCCAACTTACGGAACGTCTCTTTCAAATTGTTTTGATCTTTCTTTTCAACCTTCTGACACTCATGTCAAAGGCTACGATAAGTATAACAATCCAATCTCACAATTAATTAACAATCATGGAGAGATCTCAATCTATCCAGGAGATCGTTTGTTAATTCCAACTGGACTGATCTGTAAGATTGAGCAATATCTTACTGTTGAAAAGTTTACAGATATTCTTCAAGAAAAAACTTCGCTTGGAAGTTATAGCATTCGTCTACACCCAAGATCTGGTCTATCGCTCAAGCGAGGACTGGTTCTTGCAAATAGCGAAGGGATTGTTGATGTTGACTATCAAGAAGAAATCTTCGTATTGATGACGAATATCTCTGAGATGGGACAGACGATCAAGAATGGTGATCGCATTGCTCAGGCTGAGGTTGTATGTAATGTACCAAATGTACATTTTATTACACTTACATCTCGCCCAGAAAAACATTCAGAAAGATCTAGCGGATTTGGATCAACTGGTGTATAAATAGAAGTGGATGCCCATTTGGGGTCCATTTCTATAAACTTGCTTATTAAAGGAGTTACAAAATGACTAATATCACTGCACTCACATCCGCATACTTCGATCGTCTTCTACCAACAGCACTTGGTTTCGAGAATTCGTTCGCTGCTCTTGACAATGCGGCTCATCTACTAACAGCAACACAAAACGCATTTCCACCAGTGAATGTCATCAAACACGATGACTATAATTTCACTGTTGAACTTGCAGTTGCTGGGTACAAACAAGATGAGATTGAAATCACTTCTGAGAGAAACTCTCTCAAGGTCAAAGGCAAAAAAGCAGAAACTGATGAACGCAACTATCTTGTAAAGGGTATTGCTGGACGTCAGTTCTCTCGCCAATTTGTTCTTTCTGATACAGTTGTGGTTCGTGATGCTGCTCTTGCAGATGGCATTCTTTCTATTCAATTAGAGAATGTTGTTCCTGAAGAACAGAAGCCACGTAAGATTGCAATCAAATAACCATTGAGACTATATTATGATTCGTGATGAACTATCGTGGGATGAATTGTTTATCTTACAGGCTACTCTGATCGCTCAGAAGAGCAAAGATCCCAGTACTAAGGTTGGTTGCATTATTGTCAATGATGATAATGTGATTCTTAGTACTGGGTTCAATGGCTTTCCTCGCGGCATTGAAGAAGATTGGAAAGATCGCTGGAAGCGTCCAGAAAAGTATCACTGGGTTGAACATGCTGAACGCAACGCAATCTTCAATGCTGCTCGTGTTGGTGTTTCACTCAACAACTCACGCGCATATCTAAACTGGGAGCCAAAGCCATGCGCTGATTGCACACGCGCATTGATTCAAGCAGGCATCAAGGAAGTCATCGGACCAAACCGACCATGGACTGGCGTTGGTGCTGGCAAGCATTACTCGATCGAACACGCCGAAACCATGCTGCGTGAAGCAGGAGTTCGAATACGCTATTTCGACCTTCCCCCAGAACTAGGGGAACCCCCATTCTAGGACCGCTCTCTCGGCTCTCTCCTCGGTCTCTCGGGGAGCACGTAAGTTATTGATTTTACAAGAGTTTTTTCTGTTGTATTTTCCTCTATTTCATACGATAATTGTTGTATGAAACATTATCACTTTATAGAAGGTCAGAAAGACAAGTTCGGCGCATATCACGTGCTCTGGCACACAGGGAATTACAGGTACGAGATCGAGTGTCGCTCGACTGGGAACAAAATCCCCCTCGAAAACACATCTTTCGAGGAGGCGAAAGAAGCCTTTCGAGAGGTGCTCGTAAGTTATTGATTTTATTCGACTTTTTCCTGTTGCGTTTTACGCTAGGAAATGTTATAATAGTCTTATGAAATATGAAATCGAAATAAAAGTTGGTGACGTCGTCAAGAGTCTTGACTTCGTTGGTATCAGCAACTGCTTCTTTGTCGGCGTCGTGACTTCTGTCTCGTCAGAGGATAACACGTTCCGCGCTCGCACAGTTAAGCGTGTGTGGGAAGGTGTCGCGTTCAACGAACAGAGTCTTCCTATCAACTTCTCTGCTCCGCTCCCTGGATGTCATTTCTTCGATGATCTCGCGGAAGAGAAAAATGCTGAGCCTCGCGTGCAGGTGGTTGCCTAATAGGAAATGCAAAATGTTTAAATTGCAAAATTACAACGAATTTAAGAATCATGTACGGTGGCACGACTACTTTGCCATCATGATCAATGAATTTGCTGTCGTTCAAGTCCGCCGTTATGAATGGTTTGACAAGGAACAGTATACCTTTGTCATTCAAGTATTGGGATTTGCCGTGTTTCATCGCACAGGAAATATGTTATGAAAAAGCAAACTGAAACATTATTGAGTGAAGCGATTGATTTGGTGAATGCTGCTGATCATGTTCTTGCAAACACGATGACGCAGTATGATCTGAGCGCGAAGGATTCTTATGATCTTGCTGAGAAACTTGAACGTGCTCGCAATCTGCTTTTGGTTATTGGTGATCGCAAGTATCAGTCTGAGTTGAATCAGATTCCGTTACCCGAAGGAGTGCCGTTCTAATGGGATATTTCAAAAATTTAGAGATTGA
>Ga0315903_10005111_pt1 | contig 17219 bp, 10 predicted proteins | sample LakEriMetagenome_7_FD_203524 | JGI IMG/M metagenome (GOLD analysis project Ga0315903, IMG submission 203524) | Freshwater fungal communities from buoy surface, Lake Erie, Ohio, United States - Buoy 2 MA119 | ecosystem: Environmental > Aquatic > Freshwater > Lake | place: USA: Lake Erie, Ohio...
TCACCCGTTAGGGGTTCTTCTTTACTAAAGAATATCCATAGGAATAGTATGGCAACTAGTGCAATAAGTAAAGGAATGATTTTTTTCATGGCATTATTTCAATGGGACAGCCGTTGTCTACAGCATTATAAATCTCATCGATTTCAGGATTCGTGAGCGCAATGCAACCCAAGGTCCAATCGTTCCATCGGTGAAATTTACCTACCCAACCGTATTTTTGTCCGTGGATTAATACATCACAGCCATAGCCAACATCTATTCCTTTGTGAAAGGCGCTCCATGTGCGTTTCGTAATTCGGAACTGTCCTTCTGGGGTAAGGTTGTCACCACATTTTTTTTTTGCATCCAACCCTTTTTTGCTGATGGAGACTGAATAACTGGCAATAATTTTACCTTGGTAGAACAATTTAAGAACGTGATCGGCTTTATAGACCAAGATCTTATCAGCTTTTTGCCCCGGAGTTAATTGCTGTTCCGGAAGAAAATAATATCCAACTAAAGTAAGTAATGATGTAACCCCAAAAATCCTAAATATTCGCCTCATGAATTAACAAACGACGTATTCAGGTATTGTTACAAAATCAATTCATCTAGTATAGTAGGTGCTTTTTACTAGAATTTTTCCACCCTGCATCTGATTTATAATCTGCAAAATAGATTACTAAATCTGCGTCTGATTTGTAGGTGCAGAAGTAAATGGGAAATTTTGCATCAGATTTGTAACTTGTAAAATACCATAGGCCATTATTTCCAGTAGCATCTGATTTGTAATCACATTTATAAACTACTAAATCAGCATCTGATTTGTAGGAGGCTACATAAACCTTAACTTTCGCATCTGATTTGTACTCTACCGAATAGACTGTTTGAGTAAAGGCATTTAGAGAAAGGAAAAGGGAAAGCGAAAAAAATAATGTTTTCATATTCTTTTATTTAAGTTTAAAGTTAGCAAAAACAATACTAATAAACCTAATTCTCATACATTAAGAAATAAATTCTAGGTAATTAGCTGTATTAACAATGTTATTTTTATTGTTTCTGTTCGTAGAACCATTATGGAAAACAATAATGTAATACAATTTGCACAGGCTGCCTATAAGCATGGTCGTGCCAAAAGAAACTTCGATAAATGGCTGGTCGGAGGCGTAGTAAATGGTTTAGTCGTAATCGGATTATTGGTGGTTGATTTCTATCGGATACCCTATGTGTTTTCAGGAATAAGACCCTATGTTATTCAGTTGGGATGTATATTATTTCCGGTTTTTGTCATAGGAACCTGCGTGAGTTGGTTTCGATTTAAATTGAATGCGGAAAATTTTGAAAAAGCCAAACTCGAAATGCTTGAGGATCTCTATCAGCGAATTAAAAATCTTGATTAGTGAGTTAACCTCTTGACAAAAAAAAAGCACCGTTGGGTGCTTTTTTTATTACCAGGAATACCGATTTGGAATGTACTGCTGTTGCATGCGCGCTACGGTTCTTCGATACCGCATGGCCAAACGGTTTTTGGGAATCCCGAGTTGCATGGATATCTCTTCATATTTCAATCCTTCCTCATGCTTCATTCTAACCAATTGTTCATCCGCTAATTTCTCTTTTGCCAACAGCTCATTGTATTGATTCCATTGGTCTGTATGTCGTGCTTCATGAAATTGATCCGAGTGGTCCTCGCACGCATGGAAAAAGGATAAATCCTCATAACAATGAATCTTATTGCGCTGTTTTTTGCGAAAAGTATCCGTTAAATGATTTTTAATCAATTGGAAAAGCCAGGCTCCGATGGCACCTCTGTTTATGGAATGTTTAAGGTTTTTGACTAGGATTTTTTCAATGATTTCTTGCTGGACCTCTTTTCTATCTTGCGGTTTTACCCTACTTGTAAAATGGGTTCGTAGCATTTGGCCCGTCATAAAATGAATGGTTAATATTTCTTCTTTTGTATACATGTATTAAACTGTTTTTTATTTGTGATTACTTAGGGATGTCCAATGAAAAATTCAATTCAAATTAGACCAATCTTTAATGAATTTATTCCATTTGTTGAGGTCCAACATTCCGCGATATCCAGACAGGGCCTCGTTAGAATTGAATTCAATCGAAACTTGATTACATCGTAGAATTCGATCTACAATGAACGCACAGTCCGGAACCAAGCTTTTGTATCGACAGATAAACCGAACCGTTGTCGGATTTACCAAACGGATCATTTCATTGATGTGGTTGATTTGCAGTTGTAAAATTCGTTCGGTTAAACCCGTTCGTCGCATCTCGCCTTTGAGCACGGTTAGTATGCTTGTGGGAATAGGGATTATGTAAATATCCAGTATTAAGGTTCCAAACTCATTACACAAGCGCTCCGGAATAGAATCTTCATTCGCGTGCATGGGGTTGAGTTCACGCATGTGACGACTGTTTAAAAAACTGTTCTTGTTGTTTACATTCGGTACATTGGCGAAAATGCTCTTATCAAAACTTTGGGCCACTTCACCGAACACCACATTAAGTGTTTCTGGTTTCGAACGCATTGCATTCAAGATTAACTTTCGTTGCTCCCATTCAATTTGCAAGCTTTGCGCTAAAAGGTGAAGGGCCACTTTCTCTTTAGAGAGGTTTGGGTCGAGGGATGACCATTGTTTGAAATCTTGCAAGGCTTCCTTGCTTTCCATGATTTGCACCAATTCGCGCATGATTTTTAATAAATTAAGCATATTCATTTTTCGTTTTTTTTTATATTTCTAATTCTATTGTGATTTTTAAATAAGTTTCGGTACCCGAGTATTTTTTTTTATTCCTCCAATACCGCATAAAGGATATCGCGTCCAATTTGGCGATAACTCTCGAAGCAGATAAAATGATTTTTAATGTTGGCGACCACATATGCGGGGTCCTTTATTTCAGACTCATTTAAAACAATTGTTTTCCATTCTACGCCACCTTCAATGGGGAATTCTTCAGTAGAAGGTCGGTTGGTGCAATGAATTTTTGCCACAAATTGTTGTTGTTCGTCGATTTCATAGCACACGAACGCTTGAAACTTTAGTCTTGCATGGTTTACACAGACCTCCATTTTGTACCAATAGGGATCTAGCTCGGGTTCGCTATATATGAGCCGGGCATGTATGCCTTTATATTCCCGAAGCAGACTTTCCAGTTTCTTGAGTTGATCAAAAAGCCCTTGTTTATAATGTTGTACGCGGTAGATTCCGAGCGGAATCATACTTAAGTCGAGGTCCTTGCGCCATTCTTCTTGGCTCGGACGTAAGGTGATGGTTTCCATCATGATAAATAAATATTAGTTGAATGGGAATCGGTCGTTCCGAAACCTCCAGCAAATATTACCATGAGGGCGTCCTAAAGTATTAGGACAAGTAAGGATTCGTTAAAATTAGGCCAAGACGTGCATGAAATTTACATACTTTCCCAACAGGTAACCCGCCTCTGGGTATCGCTCAAACAAATCAACACAAGGGAATTGATTCGGGTTCCAAGTACCGTTTTTGAGGCCTTCTTGGTGGAAGAGGCGGTGTGGTTTGGCTAAGGCGCGGAATTTTGGGTAGGTGTAAAACCTGAATTTTAAATCAATGTAATTTTCTTTGGTGTTGATGTCTAAAAGGACCTGACTCGGGTGTATTTTAAAAACCATTAAATGGTTGGCCGCCCAACCGTAAAAACGGATGCTTACCGTTTCTTCTATCGCCGAATCGGGCATGTTCCATACCCCAATGGCTTTTTTCAATTTCTTTTGGACATCATACGTAATCCAAAGTTCGGCAGCATTGAATCGTTCAAAGGTATGAGGCAATTTAGGGTCTCTGAGTTTTGTGAGGCTCTTGCTTTCGATGTGGTCAATACGGAAATTCCGAATAAGGTATTTATTAGGTTTTTTACTTTCGGGGTTGACCTGACTTAGCGCACACAAGTGATAGAATCCATCATGTAAACGTAAGCAGAGCGGGAAGGCGCGAAAGATCTGTTTTTCGGGGACAATTCCCGTGAAATGTGAAAGTTTTTGACTCTCCGTGTATGCGAACTGCACGACTTCTTGCTGCTTGATGTGGTCCAGCAGGCGGAGTGTGACTTCCATCATGGATTTCTTGCGTCCAGGACTTTGATGTTGTGGGGCATGTACTAAAAAAGCCTGCCGCGTATCAACGGCTTCAAGGTCTTGATTAAAAAACGCTGGACTTTCTTGCATGAGCCGTTGTACGGCCGGTATGTCGCTGTATTGGGCTAAAATCCCTTTTAGAAAGGCAAGGCTATGTTCTTCTCGGGCATCAAGAAAGGCAATGTCAGGCATGCGTCCTTGATGGTAGGTATACCGTTTGTCAAGGTGATTGTAGCGCAGGTCATAATGTTTACCATTGGGAAGAGGAGGCAGGGAAAGATCAGCCTCTTGAAAATCTCCAAGGTTAATGGCATGGATATCGGCTTCGAGGGTTTTTACGCTGACTACCGGAAGGCCTCGCAGTTCGAGTTTTTTGTTGACGGCCTGCAGTAAAAAATCCCTTGCTTTTAGGCCTTGGGGGGTAGGAGCTGCCTCGTGTAGGATAATTTCATGAATAATGCGGATGCGCACACGTTGCCCTACTAAGGTGCTGGTATTCTTTGTTCTAGCCATTCAAGGCAAAGTTAGGATGGAGTTGTGGAAGAAAAAAATGATTTTTGGGGGATTATTTAGGGAAGTCAAAGGCATTTTTTACAAAATTCTCAGTTGGGGTAATATTATCAATCACATTGAATTTGAATTGCTTGAGCGTGTAACCCTTAAGGTAAGGCTTCTTTTTATATACTTCCGGGGAATTTACAATAGCTAAATCAAAATAAACATCCTCGTCGATTTTTAATAATGTATTGCTGTAATATTCAAATATTGAGGACGATGTATTAATTGGGGTTCCAATGGCAATTTGACAAGTTGGGCTAAATGGGTTTGTAACTTCTTTAAACCTGCGCTTTAAATTTTTAACTGACCATTCCAATAACCAAATCGGGAGTTGTTTTCCATTAATTTTAAATTTCTCGTCCACTGACCAACTTTTTCGCTTTTGAGAAGTAAGCGGTAATGGAATCATTGATAGATCGATATAGACAATGCCAGAATTAATTGCCTTGTTAATATTATCAATTATTTCAATCGTTTTACTCGAACGGTCGGGATTCTGAAATAATTTATATTTTTTTGTTCTTTGGTCAAAATAAGGCAGATTGAAACTCCATATTCCTTCAGGGATATTAATATCATTCTTATTAAATTTATAAACATTGTTGAAAGTGAAACTTGTAAAATAGTTTCCTCCGCTGATAAAAAAATGGTCTAGTTTATTAATCCCGCAAAAAGGGGGCGCTTCAAAAACAATAATTCTTTCGATTTTAAGGTTATTGTTAAAATAATAAGTTGTTAATTCATGGTAATAGGTTGTGACCAATGTTTCTAAATTACGCCATGAATTAAATAATCCCTTAATAAGGGAAGAAGCATCATCATCATTTTCCTTTAATTGTCCCATCCCTTCCTCATAGTTATCTAATGTAATGTGGTTAATGATATCCTCTCTCTGTGCCGCTGTTAAACATTGTAATAAGCATTCTTCTGTATATCCATTTGCACACAACAAGTAGCAATATGTATGAACTCTGAGATTATATAACCACATTTCATCCTTCTCTGAGGATTCAGTAATATCTTTTAGATCTTCGTAAAAAAAGTTTTCAAGATATTTTTTTAATTCTTTTGAATATTTATAATCAGTTTTGATACCAGAAGGAAAGGCCTCTTCTGGTATCGAAACGATTAAATTTAAAAAAGACTCATATTTATCCTCCATATTTAGTGATATTTCCCCCTAAATTAAAACTTACAAGTTATATTTCCTTCTTCGGGGCGTAAATCCAGAACAAATCTATTCATTTTTTAATTCTAAGTATGCGCAACTGGTTATCCGAGTTCGCCAGCAACTCCAAACGTCCCGCTGGCAAGTTCAACCCCGAAGAACTGGCGGCTTCGCTGCAAGCCTTTCAATCGTTTTTACGCCTCAACGAGCAATGTACCGCTGTCCTGTCTGCCTTTTGTTTTATGCGCGGCAGAAAAAATCACGTGTGTATTGAGGAACTTATCGAATACCTTGAGCCACATTTCACACAAGATCACGTGGCAAACACGGTTGAATCCTTGGTCGTACATGGCTATTTCATGTATGGCAGTGAAGGGCCATTTTCTACTTATTATGACCATATCTACTTGAGCCATTCGGCTGAAACGGCCCTGAAAACTTCCAATAAAAAGGCCCTTCCTAAATACCCATCAAATGATCATGATCATGTGTTGATGATGATTTATGCACGCGCAGTTTCTTTAAGAAATCGAAGCATCTTATTACAAGATTGGCTGACATTTACTGCAGAAATTCGGGAGTTAAACGACCTGCCCTTTATTCAATATTTTCTTCGTTCCAAGATGTCGCGAAAACACAAAGCAATGGCATTGTTTATTGGGATTTTACACCAAGTAGATCAGCACCGAGTGGACACCGGAACGATTATCCAACTGTTCTGCACAAACGCCTTGGAAGTTTCCAGATTAAAAAAAGAACTTCAAGAGCCAGACTTTGCCTTGTATAAGGCACAACTGATTGAACCCATTCGTGGAGAACATGGCGTTTCTCGCCTTGGCGCGCACGTACAATGGGCTACATTAATACATCCAAAGCAAGCCGAGAATCATCGAATTGTGCCACAATCCCCGGCGTTACAGGTTGTGGCTCATCAAGGGATTTATCAAAAACAATTGTTCTACAATCCAGAAACACGAACCAAGGTGAAACAGCTTGAGCAGATTTTAATCGCTACGAACCTCCGGAAATATGTAAAAATAGCCCATAATCATGGAGATCCAGGAGGTGTTATTTCGTTACTCTCTGGTGGTCCAGGTACTGGGAAAACGGAGTTGGCTCGTCAATTGGCCTTGCAAACCGGTCGGGACTTGCTGGTCTTCGATGTAACGCAGCAGCGAAACATGTACTATGGGGAGAGTGAAAAAGCGATTAAGCAAGTGTTTGATGATTACCGCAACATTTGTAAACATTCCCCGAAAGCTCCCATTTTGTTTTTTAATGAAGGGGATGCCATATTTTCTCAACGTACAGAATCCCGAGGAAACATGAGCCAAACAGAGAATAGTATCCAAACTATTCTACTGCAGGAATTAGAGATTTTTGAAGGTATTATGCTCATTACAACGAATCGACCGAATTCATTTGATGCAGCATTTAGTCGAAGAATTTTACTTAAAATCGAAATTCTTGACCCTATTGCCGAGGTGCGCTTTGAGTTATTGCGCCATTTGTTTCCCGCGCTATCTGAAGTTCAGGCAAAACATTTAGCAGAAAACTTGACGTTTACGGCGGCAGAATTGGGGGTATTTAGAAAACAGTGGGAGCTGAATGCCATCATTCGAATGAAATGCGGAACCTTGTATCACGCATTGGATGACTTTTTACAGGCTCTCAATCAAAAAACTCGACAGTCCATTGGGTTCGTAGCCGCATAATTGAGCTAAACCTATTTGGGTTTGTACGGCCTACATTTTTCTATATCCATAGTAAATACTTCCTTCGGAGGAGTCGTTAGAAAAGATGCATGCAGTTTTGGATGAGCCTTTTTGAATTCAGCTTCATTGAATTCTGGAGATTGAGGTGAATAAAATCGTTTCCAAGTGCAAATGCCTTCGATGCCGTCATATAAGCCAACCAAGGCTTTTAATTCATATTCCAATTGCTCTTGCTCGTATTCTTTTAGCTTAAGTTCTTTTAGCAGTTTAAGATGATCAAGGTGAAGTTGTTCCATTTTTTTGGTACGTTTCACCGTGCCAGAAAGCTGCGCCGCTGAATAGCTTGTCGCACCAAGTGCCTTCACCGAGGTATGAAGTGCAGGGTCGATGGTGCTTAGGCTGTAACTGGAGGAATGGGTATAGTTGAAATTATGTTTAAACGCATTAGGTCTTGGTAGGGTGTATTTCTTGTATAAAGCCGGATGAGCGACTTCAAAGGCCTTTTTATCGAAATCGAATTTTCCAGGAGCATATTTGATGCGTAATACTCCTTCGATGGATCCGTTGGCGCCCAATAAAGTGTAAAAAACGAATTTTGACAATTCAATCTTTGCTTTGAGTACATTGATCTCTCCCTTTAATTGAATGAGTTGTTGTTCTAAGGCCAGGCTTTGTTTGTTTGCTTTTTTAATCTTCCCATTGGAAAGTGCTTTGTCGAGTGTTAATAATACACGTTCTATGATTGGCTTATGAAAAAGTTGTTGCGCTTTAAGATGTTCAGCTTTTGCAACAATGGATTTAACCTCTTTGTCGTTCAATAAGAACCACTCTCCGGTCACCCAATGTTCGTTGTGATCATAGTGCAGATGGGTCTCAAGGCGTTCTACAAAAGGGACGTCAGTTACCTCAGCTACCGGATAAATTCCACGTGGATTTCCGGTTTGATGATTTTTTATTCGGTCTTCAGTGGTTCGTTCATTGGTAACTATGCCTATTTTGACATATTTTCCAATGTCACCCGTTAAGTAGTCAATGTCACGAATGAAATATAAATTGCCTGGGGTAAGTTTGATTGCCATAAAACGAAGGTACTAATTCAAAGGATTACAAAAAAAATCCTTACGATCTTTTCGTTCGGCATAAGCTACTCCCTTTGGTCGTGAAATCGCTTCGCTAAGTGATTGATGTATACAAGTAAAAAATCGACGCGCGTTTCGTTCCATTAAAAAAGGTTTCTTGCTGCTTATCAAATTTACGAACAAAAGAATTCTAACGAATAAGATTTACGTGTCCTGTAATTTGTTTTGCATCTTGGTCTTGCATGGATTGAACTGTTATTACCCAAGTATAAGTTCCAATTTCGCAATCTCTGCCCTTATTTCCATAGGAGCCATCCCAACCGATTTCAGGGTTATAACTTTCAAAAACCAATTGACCCCATCGGTTATAAATTTTGAAATCAATAAAATCTTTTTCTACACCTTGTGCCAATACAGGATAAAAGAGTTGATTAGCCTCATCTCCATTGGGAGTAAAACTATTGGGGATATATACGATTAAGTCTTCATACACATGAATGCTGATTGAAGCGGTATCAATACATCCAATTTCATTATATGCAGTCAATATCACATTATAATCGGCAGCCCAATTCGGATAAGTGTAAACTGGATTATCATCATAACTTAAGGTTCCATCCCCTAAATTCCACAAATAAGATATTGCATTTATAGATTGATTGTAAAAGTGAATTTGAGGTTCTAATGAATTAACTTCCAAAGGATCTGCTGAGATATTCGCATTTGGGCTGTCATATACGCAAATTAAATCGCTTTGTGAACTTTGGCTAACACAGCCTTCAGGACTTGTTAGCGTCAAAGTAACTGTGTAACAGCCTTCTGTGTTGTAGTAATTAGTAACATTACCAACCTGAGATGAGTTTTCGCCATTTCCAAAATCCCAAGAGTAAGTAACACCCGGCTGGTAGAATGCAAAAAAGGTTGCGTTCAATTCATCACATCCGATGGTGTCGTTCGTATTAAAAGTTGCATCCGGAGATTTATTAATCTGCAGCAACAAGGAATCTGAAGCCGAACAATTATTGCTTTGGTCTATTCCTTGGAGAACTGCTAAGTAATTACCAGAATTAGCATAAAGATGGGTTGGTGAATATAGATTAGACGTACCTCCGTCACCAAAATTCCATTGAAATTGATAATTAGGGGATGATTGATTCACGAAAGAAATGGGGGCATCAGAGCAAAGCGGGTTCGTATTAACAGTGAAGCTAACATTAGGCTGTACCAACACGGTAACAGAAACTGTATCATTCGGGGCAATGCACCCTAAGGAATTCGCCGATATTACATAATTAACGATGGAGGGGTTAGGTGTAGTATTAACGAGAACATCATTTATGATTCCTGAAGTTGTGGTTGTGGGTGTTTCCCCCAAGACTAGTGGATTAATGATAGCATACCAAAAGGAATTTGCAGGGACACTGGTGCTGATATTCATATCCACACCTTGACCGGAGCAAATTGTTGTATCTTGATTTAAGATAAAAGGTAGTGGATTTACTGTCACGGTTAATGGTAGGTTTGGTTCGGTGCATCCATTGTCGATGGATGTGACATCAATGGCATAATTTACTATCTGAGCAGTGTTTGAATTGTTAATCAAAATATCATTTATATAGGCATTATTTTGTGGATTGACTGTTTCTCCTGTGACAATTCCATTGTTGGTTGCAGACCAAATAAAGGCGCTATTGACTGTTGCTGCTAAGGCTAACCCGATATTATCGCCGCTACAAATTGTTACAGCATTTGAATTGGTTAGTGAAATAGAAGGGTGTACTACTACACTGATTACACTTGGAATTCCAAAACAGGCATAGGTACCCGAAGTTAAATTGATGTGATAATCTACTATTTGATCATAAACAGTATTGTTTACAAGGAAATCATTGATGTAGAAGTTGGATTGGATATTAGTGGTTTCACCTGTTACGTAAGGGTTGTTAACTGCCTGCCAAGTAAAATTAGCGGGTAAATTTGAGGTTAAATATATACCCGTAGCGTCACCACTACATACGGAATCAATCAATGGCGTAGTCACCACGATATCAGGGACTATATCAACAGAAAAGCTCATGCTAGCACCTGCGCAACCTTGGGGCACTGAATTAGGCGTTACCGTATAAATAACGGTTTCAAGTGCATTTGTATTATTTTGTAAAACATTGTAAATGGTACTTGAAGTAACAGGTCCAGTGCTTTCTCCATTTACGTTGGGATTACTACTGGCCCCCCAAGTGAATGTTGAATTCATGTTGGCTGTTAATACGTAATTTATAGCACTATTATTACAAATGGTGGTATCATTGATGATGTTTATCAGAGGTGCTGGATTAATGGAAATGGTTCCTGTTGGTCCCGCGGAAGTACAAGCTGCTAGTGGCGTTATAGCAGTTCCCTGATAAGATATTTGGATTGCATTATTGCTTGAATTCACCAAGGTCATGGCAGGTATTGAATTCACTCCTGAAAAAGAGCTAATACCTGAGATGGAAGGAGATGTTGAGGTAATATTCCATGTTAAATTAGCGGGCGCATAGGAAGAACTTAAGGTGATTGCATTCGTGGATATCCCGGAGCAAATGGTTTGTGACAATGCACTGTATTGAATAGATGGAATTGGTTCAACATTGATATTCACATAATCAGGTGCTCCAACACAAGTTAACCCAGATTGGGTAAATTGAGGTGTTATAATTATTAAACCTGTTACCAATGAATTGGTATTATTAATTGCCGTAAACGGAAGAATATTACCATTCCCTGAAGCAGCCAACCCTATAGCTGGGATTGAATTTGTCCACGTGTAGGCTGTCCCTGAGCCAGTAAAGTTTAAAGGCACGGTTTGATTTTGATGACAAACGGAAATGTCATTGGTTGGGCTTACAGATGGTGTTGGATTGATTAAGATGTTAAAACTAATTGGATTACCAGTGCAACTTAATCCACCTTGGCTAAAGCCTGGAATCAATGTGATGGGCGTAGTTGTTTGATTAACTCCACCATTCATACCTACAAATGAAGCAATATTCCCTGACCCACTAGAAGCTAAACCGATGCTAGGATTCGGATTTGACCAGCTTACAGAAGTCGCATTTCCGGAAAAAACGATATTTCCCGAGTTTGTATTGTTGCATAAAACTAAGTTTGGCGGCTGATTTACACTTGGTATAGGAAGCACTGTAATTGTTCCACTTTGGTTTGAACCGTAGCAACTAACATTATTGAAGGTGTATACAGGTATTACATTGATTGTGGCATTCGTTATTATATTTCCTCCAACCGCAATAAAGCTAGATATATTGCCGGTTCCGTTTCCGGCTAAGCCAATTGAAGGGGTGTTATTCGACCAGATATAGTTGGTACCAGACCCGACAAAATTAATTGCGTTTGTGCTTGTTCCACTGCATACTGTTTGATTGCTGATTGCTGACATTTGAGGGGTGGGCAACACAGTAATAGTAAAAAGTTCAATGGGGCCATTACAAGTAACGCCTTGAAAGGTATAGGTAGGAATTACACTAACATTCGCAGTAACAGGGATGGCTTGTGTATTAGTGGCAGGAAATGCTGGGATATTTCCACTCCCTGAATTTCCAAGTCCGATTGTTCCATTTGAATTTGTCCATAGATATCCTGTGGCATTACCAGAGAAAACCACAGGGCTCGCATTCGTTTGATCACATACATATTGATCAGGTACCGAGTTCATAGTTGGTGTTGGGTTAACCATGATGCTGAAAGATTGAACTGGTGAGGTGCACGTTAGCCCGTTAAACATATTAGTGGGTGTTACTGTGATTAATGAGGTTACTGGACTGCTCGTGTTGTTTAGCGCATTGAAAGAAGGAATTGAACCTGTTCCACTTGAGGCGATTCCAATGGATGGATTATTGGTTGTCCACGGGAAACTTGTTGCATTTCCCATTATGTTAACGGTACCCGTTGGTGCATTATTACAAAATACTTGGTTTGGTAATGGATTCATGCTGGGTGATGGAATTACTGTTATTTGTGTGGTTTGAGCATTACCAGTACAGGTCAACCCACTAAAAGTGTAAACAGGAGTTACAACAATGTTAGCGACAACATTAGATCCTGTTGCATTGGCAAGGAATGCAGGAATATTTCCTGTTCCTGAAGCGGCGAGCCCAATACTCGGTTGATTATTCGTCCATTGATATGAGGTTGCAGTACCTGTAAAATTAATCGTATTGGTATAGGTTCCACCACAAACGAGTTGACTTCCGGGCACGCTTACGGTTGGTGCAGGTAAGATCGTGATGGTAAATGTTTCAATATCACCCGGACAGGTTGTAATTCCATTAAAAGAGGGTGTAACGCTTAAATGGGCTACAATGGGCGCAATTCCATTATTTACAGCCAAAAAGGCAGGTAAAGTTCCTGAACCAGATGCGCCAATACCGAGCGCAGGCAAATCATTGGTCCAGTTATTAATAGCGGCAGTACCTGAAAATTGTATACCATTAACGCCAGTTCCATGGCACAGAATCAAGTCTTGCGGATCATTTACATTTTGATATGGATTTATGGTGATAGTAAAGTTTGTTGAGTTCCCGGAGCAAGTTGTGTTTAGGGTGGTTAATTGAGGGGTGACAGTTATGGTCCCCACAATGGCATTCGGGCTCAAGTTGGCTGCAGTAAATGATGGAAGATTTCCAGTACCCGATGCACCTAAGCCAATATTAACGTTTGAGTTTTGCCAAGAAAAACTAACCCCGACAGGTGTTCCGCTGAAGGGAATTGCTGTGGTAATATCCGCATTACAATAGGTTACAGAGGAAATTGAATTAACTGTTGGTACAGGAGATACCACGATTTGAGCAGGAGCGGATAGGATGGCGTCGCATCCATTTCCGCTTAAACTAATACTAACTGAATAATTATATGTCCCTGCCTGATTAAAGATACTTGGAGTAAAAGTTGCCGAGGCTGCACCATTGATTGGGGTATTGGTGGCACCATTATTCGTATTCCATTGATAGCTGGCTGTACCAAATCCACCGGTAAAACTTGCGCTCAATGGCGTATTGATCGTTGTCCCAGTGCAAACTGCTTGGGAGGCAATAGGCTGAATACTAATGCTCGGATCTGGGTGGATTAAAACAGATACGATTGAAGTTGTGACGGTTGAACAGGTGAGCGCAGGGAATGAAATAATACAATAGTAATAGGTTGTTCCTGCTTGATTACTAGGAGGTAAATATGTAGGATTAGTCGCCCCTCCAATAGGACTACTTCCAATAAGTGAATTAACATTGTTACTGTACCATTGATATGTAGGGATTCCACTTCCTCCGCTGATCGACATTGACAGCGCGCTTAAGGTACCACCAATACAAGCAGTTTGATTGGCAATGGGTTGAACACTTATGGAAGGTGATGCAGTAACTACAATTGCAGCTGTATTTGATGTATTTTGACATCCACTGGAAGGTGGAGATTGTGATACAACGCAGTAATAATAAAGGGTCCCATTCGTATTATTTGCTGGCGTGTATGTATTGGTGGTTGCCCCGGCAATGGCTGCGCCAGTGTTTGTGTTGTTTTGACCGTTGCTGTACCATTGATAGGTGTAGGCAACATTCGGATTGCCTCCACTTGCGTTAATTGAAAGCGGTGTAACCGGGTTAAATCCGTTGCAATAAGCAGACCCTATTGGCGCCGAAACTGTTGGGTCTAATGAAACATTTACTTGTGCAAGATTCGATTGGATGCTTCCACAGCCACCTCCGCTCAAGGTAATTTGTACCATGTAATTGAAAGGTCCTGATGTTACGAATGCAGGAGGATTGTATGTGCTTGCTGTCGCGCCATTAATGATGGTATTGGTTGCGCCATTGACAGCGTACCACTGATAGCTTGCAGTTCCAACACCATTGGTGTAACTAACACTAAGCGGAGTTGCTAATGTTCCGCCTATACAAATGGATTGACTTGGGGTGGGTTGAGTGGTAATGCTTGGTCCAGGATTTACGGTAACTGTAGCAACATTTGAACTTATCGTAGAACAACCGCTCTGCGCAAAAGTTAAAACACAATAATAATAGAATGTTCCAAAGGTTTGAGTGGATGGGGTATAGGTAGGATTGATGGCCCCAGGAATGGATGACCCTCCATTATTGGCGTTTATATTATTTGAATACCATTGATAACTTGGAATTCCACTTCCGCTCGAATATGCTACAGTAAGGTTCGTAGCTGCTCCTCCAGTACATATGGTCTGATTGGCAATTGGCTGAGTAGAAAATGCTGGCGCACTGGTAATGGTAATGGCTGCTTGGTTTGAATTTGTTGCACAATTATTACCTGGTGGACTTTGTGATACAATGCAGTAGTAATATAGAGTTCCAATATTTGTAGTAGATGGAATGTACGTGCTAGCGGTAGCATTCGGAATTAGTGTGCCTCCGCTATTACTATTGGTTGGGGAGCTATACCATTGATAAAGCATTCCCGTATTATTTCCACCACTGGCACTGACGCTTAAGGCATTTACAATTCCCGCGTTCTGACAATAGGTTGCCCCTGTGGGAGCACTTACTATTGGGTCTTGTCCAACGCTTATCACTGCGCTCGCAGATTGCCCTGTAGAACAACCACTTACATTTTGATTTACGATAACCGAATAATTAAAATTACCTGGATTGTTGAATACAGGAGGGGTATAACTGCTGTTAGTTGCTCCATTGATAATATTGTATACTCCGACTGATGGGACCGAATACCATTGATAAGTAGCATTCCCAGAACCGCCAGAAATTGCAACTGTTAAGGCCGGCGACACGGTACCTCCAACACATATACTTTGAGAAGCAGGTGCAGTAGAAATTACCGGATCTGCTAAAACGTTTATGGTCGATACATTTGAAGTAATAAGCGAACAACCACTATTATTTCCGAATGAAATTTCGCAATAATAATAATAGGTGCCAGCACTTGCGGTTATTGGTGGGGTATAGGTATTGCTGGTAGCATTTGGAATAATTGTACCTCCAACATTCGAATTATTTGCATTGCTGAACCATTGATAAGTGGCCGCACCACTTCCTCCAGTATAACTTATATTTAAAGCTGACAATGTACCACCAACACAAATCGTCTGGCTGGCAAGCGGTTGGTTGTTAATGATTGGTCCGGCTGTCACCGTAATGCTTGCAAAACTTGAAGCAAATGAACACCCAATTCCATTCCCTTGGGTTACTACACAATAGTAATAAAATGTACCGGTAGAGTTTACCGGTGGAGTATAGGAATTAGATGTTGCATTTGGAATGGCAACACTGTTTGTTGTAGAAGCTACTGTATTGCTGTACCATTGATAAGTGTAGGCCATACCATTTCCTCCGGAAGCTGTGACTGATAGTGCTTGAACATTTCCTGCATTTTGGCAATAGGATGTGCTTGGTGTTGGAGCTGTTAGGCTTGGGTCGGCCACTACATTTACAGTGGTATTTGTTGAATAGCCGGTGGAACATCCTCCCGAACTTTGATTTACCAAAACAGCATAATTGAATATTCCTACTGCATTGAAAACTGGAGGTGTGTAAGTGTTTGATGTTGCATTTGGAATTTCTGTATAAGTTGCACCATTAACAGTATACCATTGATATAATGGGTTTCCTGCTCCTCCAGTAATGGCAACAGTAAGTGCAGGTGAAATGGTTCCTCCAACACAGATCGTTTGAGTTGCCACTGGTTGCGTGGTTATTGATGGACCATTGGAAATATTAACTTGGGCTAAATTTGAAATCACTGAAGCACAACCACTGGCTCCGGCAAAGGTTATAATACAGTAATAATAAGTTGTGCCTACTTGAGTTGCTGCAGGTAAGGTGTAGCTTGCACTTGTTGCGTTCGGTATGATTATACCCGTGCTGTTGTTGTTTGTATTATTGCTATACCATTGGTATGAAGGTACTCCATTTCCACCACTTACAGCCACTATTAGTGGACTCAAGGTTCCATTTACGCATACACTTTGTAATGGATTAGGTTGCGTTGAAAAACTTGGTCCAGGGTTAACGATTATTGCAGTTTGTGCTGAATTAGTAGAGCAACTATTTTGCGAAGGAAGCTGGCTAACCACACAATAATAATATAATGTGCCAACGGTCGAAACGGGCGGCGTATAGGTAGATGAAGTGGCCCCATTAATAGCTGTTCCACTAGAATTATTATTGGAAGGTGTACTATACCACTGATAATTATATGCCGTACCATTCCCTCCGCTTGCATTTACTGATAAGGCATTAACATTAGCTGCATTTTGACAATAGGTACTACCTGTAGGATTAGTAATGGTAATTTCATTTACAACAGTGATTTGTGCAGCTTGCGATTGCCCTGCTGAACAGCCACTAACAGACTGATTAACTAGTGCTGAATAGAAATAATTCCCCGGAGCATTGAGTGTTCCTGGAACATATGTTTGTTGTGTTGCCCCGTTGATTAGGGTCCATGGGCCGTTTGCATTAGAACTTGAATACCATTGATAAATTGGATTACCTGCTCCTCCAGAAATTGAAACGGTTAATGCAGGTGATATAGTACCACCAACACAAACGGTTTGA
>Ga0315903_10005114_pt1 | contig 17218 bp, 26 predicted proteins | sample LakEriMetagenome_7_FD_203524 | JGI IMG/M metagenome (GOLD analysis project Ga0315903, IMG submission 203524) | Freshwater fungal communities from buoy surface, Lake Erie, Ohio, United States - Buoy 2 MA119 | ecosystem: Environmental > Aquatic > Freshwater > Lake | place: USA: Lake Erie, Ohio...
ATATGATGAAAATTAGTATTGACAAAGTCATGTACCAAACATATATTTTACCTTACATTAAGGTCACACACAATAAATGGTTAAATGGAGACTATGAATTAATAATCGGTTGGTTTAATTACCAATTCGTAATTGGATATACACCTAAAAATATATGAAGTTATTTAAAAAATTAAAAAATTTATTTAAGTTATTACTGATTAAAATTAGAAAATTGAATTCCCCAATTTTAACAAATCCTGTAGGTTGGTCGGTACAAGATTTTAATAATGCCAAAAGATGGGCACAATCTAGACCACACCCAAATTATGAATACAAATCAATATGGGAGGTTGTTTATTCACCAAGATATGACACAACAGAAGTTCTCCATGAAATTAATAAGTTTATAATTATAGAAAATAAAAATAAAATAAATTAAAAAAAAATGAAAATCACAAAAACACTACTCCTTATTTTAGGACTGTTCGCAATTATTTATTCTTGTTCGGACACAAGTAAAACAATAAAACCTGAAGATTTCCCAACACATTTGGGTATTAAAGATTTTAACTTCCCGGAAGATTCAACCAAAATATATGGTTGGTTAGAAAAACAAGATACAACAAGTATTGTTAGTCATGCTTGGGGTATTTGGGCTGGATTAACTGAACCAACAAAACAAAAATACAATGGACAGACCTTATTGGTTTTTGAAACTTGGATGGGTGTTCAAGAATTGGCCGCAATGTCGGCTCAAGGTCAAGTATCGAGTGATGTTGATAAAACGAATAGAACACAATTAAGTATACCAAAACAATTTGTTCACGGTAGACTATTTGCGGGACAGAAAGTTGATACGAATTTTACAGTATTAGAGACGGTATCTTATGACCCATCTGCAGCACACTTTGCAACATCTAATAAATTGTTTAATCAATCTGTTTTAAATGGATATACAGTTAAAAATGGTATTGGTGCAGTTCCCGAATTCCCTAACACCTCCATCACAACAAAACCAACATATTATGCTGGTGTACCAAGTAAGAATGGATTAATTAGAGTTCCCGTTTGGGTATCACCAAACCCCGCTAAGGCATACAAATACACAGAATGGCAAGAATGGGTTTATGCTGATGTGAACAATAAACAGGAACCAAATAAAAAATTAGTACCGGTAACAACTTCAAATCCAACTCAAGAACAAATCGATGCGGCAACTTGTAATGTAAATGATTTTATTAACTATAAAATTGATAGAGTGGGTGCCGATTATCTTAATAGTCATCAAGATGTTGGGACCACACCAAGTAGACAATTTGTTGAGGGTGATTATGTATTATTAGTTGCGATGCATGTAACAACAAAAGAATTTAAAAATTGGACATGGCAAACATATTTTTGGTGTCCTGACCCATCAAACCCACCTTCACCAAGTTCTAAATTTGAAGCGGGTTTGAGACCTAAAGAACTTAAAGGTGCCGCATCACATTATGCTGTAAGTACGGCTTACGCAATGGTTTGGCCGAATCAACCTGTGACAGGTGGGTCTGATGACAATGCTAGACCCATATTGGCGTTTAACCCTTATCTTGAGGGAGGATTCGGACCAAAAGTTTTCAGTTTACCTAATAAATTTAGACCTGATTTTGTGTATGGTATGCAAACCAATTGTATGTCCTGTCACGCATTATCAACCATGACAGGTAAAAACGGATACACAACTAATCAATATATTGACATGATGGACACATCATTGTTTAAAAATGATGTTAAGTTAGATTTTACTTGGTCGATTCAGGGTAATATAAACTCTGATAAATAAAATAACAAATTAACAACAAGTGAAGCTTCGAAAGATTGTAAAGGAATATAAAAATGCTACGACTTATGAAATATGGGAAGGAATTAGAGATAATTTTACATTCGGTTTCCTCGGAGCTACACTTGTTGTTTTTATTGCAACAAGAACCGATTTTGCTGTTCTTGTCGGTTACGTTGTCTACTATTATTACATGGGTCGTATAGTTAACCGACCAAAATATGTCACAGATTTAGGCAAATTAATAGTCTTCCCAATACCCTCAGCTTTGGGTGCTTTCACTGGGTATAAACTATCTTATACCTTGATAGGTCTTTTAGAGGGTATTTTTTAACGACCCCTACCCTGTCCCCTGTAATTCTTTTCTCTTTTATCGTGTTTGTTAAAAGATTTTTTAGCTTTACCAATACGTCTTTTTCCGAAACTTACTTTAACTGAAGCGTTAGAAGACTTACCTTTTGAACTTTTTCCTGCTGCCATGTGGATAATTTTATAAAGATAAATATGGATATCACGAAAAAAGTGGTATATTTGTAAAAACATTGTCATGGAACTCATCAAACAAAGATTTACATATTCAGTGATAGACCTTATAAGGGACAACTGTATTATTGAAGGTGTGAGAGTTAATGAAAAGAAAACAATTGGACTAAACGTTTTAGACGATGACTTTGATTTACCGTCTGAAATCTTTGCGGATGAAAAGGAAACGTTATTTTTAAGTAAAAAAAGTCCTTCTTACGTTGATATTAAATTAGAACCTTTCCCAAAAAAAGGTAAAAGAACAAAATACTTTTACAACGATACTCAAAAGGAATATGTGTCATTCCAAAAATTAACAAAGGAGCCCTGTTACACATCAAACGAAAGACACCTTAAAAGACATTACGGGAATCCTTTGGCGTCAATAAGAATTGTAACGACTGAAAGAACAATTCAAATTAGAGATAATAAACTTCATATACGATTATATAAAAATGTTAGAAGAAGAGAGTTCAATTGGAAGTACTTTAGAAAATCCTCCGATGTAAAAACATTAACGATTGATTTAGTTAAAGGTGACTTTACAATTGGGGACATGTCATTTGGTGCAACCAAAAGAAAAGTCTTCAGAAAAAATTCATTTTCTAGTTTGGAGGTACTTTTAAATTCAAATTGCATTTTTAACGTTAACGGCGGTATGAATGAAAATTTAAAAGTTACGGAAGAATATATAAAAGTATTTGATGACTATGAATTTATAAATGTAATTAAGGAGTATATCAAAGACTTACCCTCTGCCTGTACAAATTTATTTGACAAACATGAGTTTATGAATAAATTCATCGAATTTTTTGTTGAGAAAAAGAAAATAAAGACACCAAATAATTTTTCACCGTTAATTAAATCATATTACCCAACTGAAAAATTTCTCAAGAAAAATGAAAGAAAATTAATTCAATCAATTTTAGATAGTTTTGGAATAAATTCAAAATTGATTAAAAAACTTTTTCATGATAACCCAAAATTAAATTTACAAGAACTTTCGTGTTTTTGCGCATTATTTGGGAAAGAATATCCAAAATACTTAGGTTCGCTAAAACCAGAATGTTTTAAATTTTTTACACTTGAAAGTGGTGTAGGTATGTCCTCGACACCATTAGAGATGAGAGGTGTTGGTAATAGCATAAGACATTTGAATATTGATAAGACAGATAAAGAAAACATTATTAAAATTGTCAATTCATTAATAAACTCAAAATCTCAAGATAGACAATCTACAACAATCAGAGGTTTGTACTCTTTGTTTAAAGACCATTTTGATATGATTGAAAAAATTAGGGATTATGACCCTAATATGAAAATGAGAGCATCAAATTATTCCGATTTTCATACGGAGCATATGGAATTAACAAAAATGTGTTCATTAATTAAAAAGGGATGGTCCATTGAATACCAATACGATAATAGGATGGTAAGATTAGTTCAAGAGGTAATTAAAACATCTTTTGAAAATATTGAACATGCATTCAATCCGATAATCTTGAAAAGAGAGGAAGAGTATTCAGAAGAGGGTGCTTTCATGCATCATTGTGTTGCCACTTATGCAAATAAAGAATCATCTATGATTGTTTCACTAAGGTCGAGCGACAATGATGATAGAGTTACTTGTGAATTCAATAAAAAAACAGGTGAATGTATTCAGGAAAGATATTTTTGTAATAAACTCCCACCAACTTATTTCATAGATTCTTTAGAAATATTGAAAAAAAGAATAAAGAAATTTGCAACTCAACGACTTTTGAATCACATCGATGTTAAAAAAGTTAAGATTAAAATTAATGGCAAGGAAGTTCCTGAAAGAGAAGAACCCGATATGTTTGACCAGTTATTGAATGGTGTAATGGAAGCTCGATTTTAATACTACAAAATAAAATTTAGTCCATGTATATTTTATACATGGATTTGTTGATTAGACATTATCAAAATAAAAAATCAAAAGTCAACAATACGACTTCAATTTGCGAAATCAAACTTTATCAGTACGATAGTTTGATACATTATATTGCGGATTTTTCTTTTGATTATTTGAGATATGGTACAAAAAATATACTAACAGTTCATCATGGGTTTACCATAAACTTAAAAAATGGTGATATAAACACGTACTATCAACTATCAAATTATTCTGTTGGTGACCCCGTTAAAAATAGAGGAAAAAACAATGTAAGAAAAAATAACTTTGACTCACTTTTAAATTTAATTAATCATGGTGTTTATAAAGGTGAAAAAAGAAGAGGTTTTTGGGGTAAAAAATACGACGCCACAATTAACAAAATAACATCAATCCTAATCGATAAAATTAAACCTGAGATATTATATATTTCAGGGGATACGAAGTTTTACGAACAAAACTATGTTGTAAATCCATTATTTGATTTACTCGTTGATTTTCACCTATCAAAAAAGAAAATAAAATACCATGATGGGATATATTCAACGATACAGAATGAATACCCAAAACAAAAATGGTTAAAACTCAATGAAAATAAATTTTTACCGGCAGTCTTAGACTCTTATGGAATTAAATCAAAGTACCTTGTTGCTGAATTAAATAAAAATGATAATTCAGACATAGACATTAAAAGTTTATGTTACATCTGTAAACTATTCGGTGAAGGTTATGTTGATTATTTAAGACAATCTAAATGGGTAAACATTGTTAAACACAAAATAAATTTCAAAAAATATTACACACTAAAGAACGAAAAAGAAAAATCGTGTTTAATTAAAGTTTTTAATAATTGGCATTCTATTGAGAATACGTCTTCCATATATCGAGATGATTTAATTGAAAAGATAAATAAAGTATTAACAGTTCGAGAATTTTTAGAGTCTAAAGGATTTAACTTTAAATTTAACGCCACTGATTATGAATCTTTAGAACAGTTACTTAATAAATTTGAAAATATAAGGAACCATTTTAAAAAGGGGTATAAAGTTAGATATTCATTTCCTGAAGATTTTATTAATGAAATCGAATCGGATATTGTAGTAGGTGAAAAAACATTTAAAGTTAGACTTTTAAAAACTGAAGAAGATTTTTTCATGGAGGGTTTTGAAATGAAAAACTGTATGTCTAAGCAATTTAACAAAGGTGTTGTCTACATGTACATTTCCATGAGATATAATAAAATAAAGATTAATTTAGAATATAAAAAAGGAAACCTTATAATGTTTTTTGGTAAGGCAAATACACCGGTGGATGGTATATTTGAGACTGCAATTAAGAAATTAACGGAAAAAATGATAAGGCACTCAAATATTTCATGGAAAAAAGAGAAATATGATTATATCACAAAATAACTTTTAAAATATTTGGAAATCAAAAATTTCTTTCATATATTTGGTTTATACAATCTAAACATGCAACCAAAAGAATCCAAATCTAATTCCCACTTTAATATAAGTTTAATTAAATCTGCATTAAGAATTGTGGGATGCTACTTCTTATTTTTTACTAATTTCCAAATCGCGGCAATTTTATTTTTTGTCGCCGAACTACTCGGGATTGCTGAAGAGATATTTTAAAACACTATAAAATCATTTCGTATGAGATTCATTAAAGACATCAAATTTTATTTGGTACTGTCTGTATTGTTTTCAATTTGGATATCGGTTTCTTTTCAAAGTTCACTCAACAGAGAAAAAAAATTGATGGATGAATTAAAATTAGTAAATAAACAAAACGATAGTTTATCAGAATATCTTTTTGTTTATGACATTGAATACAATAGATATGTAATTGCTCACGATATGCTCTATCAAATTAACCCCAAAGCATCAGATGAACTTGATTCATTATTAACAAATGAGACAGAATAAAACAAAAACAGAAACTAAAGAAAATACAGAAAAAGAAATGGTAGTCGTGGACCCCTCAAATGAAAACAACCAAGACATTGGTTTTAGTGGAGAATGGATTAACATTAGAAAGTCCACGGTAATCACCTTGAATGATTATTTGGTTGTCCAACATAATGATGGACCTATTCAACTAAAGGTTAACATCACCGCAGATTTCAATACAATTCCAAAAGAATACCATGAAATATTCTTGAATGTTTTATCTGCCAGATATCAAGGAAGAGTTAATTTTGGTGATAACCCTTTTTCAAATTGTAAGCCGGTTCAAAAAAGAAAATGGTACCAATTTTGGAAGTCAAAATATTTTGTTGGTCCTTAATATTTATTTTCATGAAAAGTCCAAAAGAGGTTAATAATCAAATTATTGTGGAAGATGATTTGGTTGTCGAAAAAGGTATTATCTCAGAAGAACAAACCGATAATAGTGACAGTGATTGGGATGATAACAAACAGCACACTGAACAACATTTCTTTTAAAACCACGGAGGGGTTTCCCTATTTTTCCACGTCGTAAATTTCGACTTTGCACCTCTATAGTAATTTCTGTAGGACTCTATCACGCAACTTGTTTTGTATTCCAAGGGCATTGCTTTGGGTGGTTCGGTTAAACTGGTGTCGGGGATGTTTGGTTTATGAATTAAACACCATTCGATAACATCTTGAGATTTGTGTCTTTTCACATATCTATGTGTGTATTCCTTACATAACTCTAAACCTAATTCACACAGTAACAAATAATTTGATAAAGACTCGCGAGCCCATATAGAACAGGGGTGGTTTTTATGGGATAACTTGTACGGTACTTGGTCGTTAACTTGGTCGGTTACGTGATGAACACCGCATAATAGTTGGGAGGTTTCCAATATCATTTTGACAACATGTTTGTCACAATGGTATTGTGCACATTTTCTCACGTCTTTATCTAAAAAAAATATATTCACAAATCAAATATAATGAAAAACTCAATAAAATTATTTATATTTACAAAAACATTTCAAAATGAGAATAAATAACTCTTTAGTTGAAGGTGAGGTAAGAGAGATAAAACCATTTATCTATGCTGTTATTATAAAAAATCAATACGATAGGTCAAGTTTATTTTGTAGATATCAAGAATTTTACGAGTCTCCCTATCCACAGATAAGAAATAGATATTTTACAATGGAGCAGTTTATGAGGTTGTATACCACTACAAATAAAAGGACAAATTTCACATATCCCAGTGATTGGACGGGATACAATATACCCTCTAAAGTTTTACTTACCGCCAAAAATATATTTGGTGCTCCAACAACACAATACGACTATACAATGTATGAAATTATTGAATACTGTGAAAGAGAGTCAAGAATGAAAAATAAAGGGGAACAACACTCTTGGTATCTAATTGGTGTTGATAAATTAAAAAGTGGTGTAATGAATCACGAAATTGCTCACGGATTTTATTACACAAATCCACAGTACAAAGTCGAGATGGATTATTTAATTGGTGATATTGAAAACAAAGACAGAGAACATTTTAAAAAAGTATTGGTAAAAGGTGGTTATTCCGATGACACATTAATAATTAATGATGAAATACAAGCATACATGTCAACTGGTAAACATAATGATTGGAAAGAACTTCTTTACAAGAAATACTCTTCAGAATTTATAAAAGTATTTAAAAAATTTAATAAATTAATTTGAGATTGTTTAGATTCTATAGGGATGACATTGGGTGGTTTGTAGATTTACCTGAATGGGAAGGTTCACGATACGACCTTCAAATGGTAATGGGTGCAGATTCATTTTTGGATATATTGTCCCAAGGGGAAAACGAAAAACATGTTTTACTATCTGATGAACCTTTTGATGGTTGTTATGAACTTATCTTTATGGGTCTCGGAAGAATTGAAGGTCCCGAAATTGGTGAGGGTGCATGGTACAAACTTGAGAATTATCTTGGTATTGATTTCAGATTACAAATGTGGTTATGTGATGTCACCAAATTTGTATTCGGTAATTTCCCAAAAAAAATTTATTTTAGATAGATGAAAGTTATATTTTTAGACCACGACGGAGTAATCTGCTTATCCACAGAGTGGGGTGGTCGTTACAAGAAACAAGCAAAATGGGGTGGTCTTAAACTATCCATGTCCAATCGAGAAATTCCTGTGGAGTATCGATTTGACAATTACAACAAGAAAGCGGTTAAAATTCTTAATGAAATATTGGAGAAAACCGGAGCTGAAATTGTTATTTCATCCGATTGGAAATTACATGGGACACTCGAAGAACTTGGTAACTACTACGAAAGTCAAGGGATTATTAAACGACCAATCGATGTAACACCTAATTTGGGTAAGTGTACTTGGTACAATGACAAGGTTTGGATTTGGTCACCTCGTTGGGATTTAGAGATGACTCGTGTTATTGAGATTAAACAATACCTACATGACCATCCTGAAGTCACTCATTGGGTTTCAATCGATGACTTGGATATGGGTAAAAATGGTGAGAGTTGGAAAGATTGGGGATTGGATAATTTTGTACTAACCCCAATGGGTAATGAAGGAATTAAACAATCAGGTATCAAAGAAAAGATATTATCATTTCTGATGTAATCGTACATTTTAGGTAATTAGGATATTTATAAAAGTATAGAATTGTTTTATAATGAAAAAACCTAATCTAATTGAGGAAATAAAAAGATTTCACGAAGTAAGTGGTAATAGTAATCTTATTTCAGAAGATTTTTTAGATGACTTATTAAAAAAAGTCGGTTTAAAAAGTGACGAAAAGGACAAGAAAAAGGAAGATGACCCAAAGAAAGCTGATTTGGTTTCTGATGATGTAAAAGAGTTTTATTCAACATTAGAAAATGTTAAATCTAATTTGAATCAACAAAGTGCGGGTAACTACGAATACCAAAAAGAAGTTGAGTCAGTTCAAATTGGATTAATGATTTTAGGTTATGAATTACCAAAACATGGTGTAGATGGTAAGTATGGTCCAGAGACGGCCAGTGCTATTTCAAAATTCAAAAAAGACAATAATTTAGATAAAAAGTCAGAACCAATTTCTGAATCGATTCTTGTTTCTATACTCGAAGATTTCCAATTAATCAAAGAGAAATTAGAAATGATTCAATTGGATGATACATCTTATCCAAACGTAAAATTTGATAGTGACGGAACACAATACGACGAAGTAAACAAAGCTCTTTTGGATGATTTACAAAAAGCGGCAGCGGCTGCGGGTATTGTGGTAACAATAACAACCGCCAAAACCGGACATGGATTTTTTACAAAATCAGGACATAAAAGTCGTCACATGACACAAACCGCCGTGGATATTTCAATATTAGATGGTGAAGGTTCAAATAAAGCATCAAATAGTTCAAATGGAAATCCCGTTTTTAGAGAAAAGGGTAATCTACTTAAAGATGCATTAGCTCAATTGGGTTATACATGGAACTCAGAAAGTGGTAATGACAAGGCGGTTTTATGGCAAACAAATACCGGTGGTAATCACTTTAATCATCTTCACGTATCAAATAATTCAGGAGCATCAGACGCTGAATTGGGTTCAATCGCATCTGGCGGAGGTTCATCTATGACACCTGAAGATGTTAAAGTTTTATTGAAAAAAGTTAAAGAAAAAGGTGTAACATCTGAAGATTTAAAAAAATACATTGACCAATCAATTAAGGGTGGTAAAATCAATCTTGACGGTATAACAGATATTAATTTCTACACTAAACTTCTCGAAAATCTTGGAGCACCAGTGAGTGAGGAAAATTTAAAATTTCTCTACGCGTGGAGACAATCTGAAGGTTCAGGCGGTAAGTATAATCCATTTAACACCACTTGGAATTTACCGGGTTCAACAAACGCCAATAGTGTTGGGGTTAAAAACTACCAAACATTAGAGGATGGAATGACTGCAACAATTAAGACACTTAGAAATGGTCTTTACTCTTGTATTGTGGATGGATTGGTGGGTGACATCGGAGCGGCAGAAATCGCTAAGTGTGATTCACTTAAAAAGTGGGGAACAGGTGATTTGGTTGCTAGAGTTGTGGATGGGTACGAAAAAGGTGCTAGTCCAAAAATTAAACCACTCGCATAAAATTAATTTTACATTTTAAGGTTTTTTGTGTATTTTTTCATAAAATGTATATTTTATGACTAAAGAAACTTGTGTAACGTGTGGTGTTGAGACACCATACGATTTTCAAACTCACATTGATTTACGGGAGGGATATATTGAGGGACTCGGTCAACTATGTCAAAAATGTTATTCTAATGACACAACCGATACATTGTGTATCCCAAAAACTCTGATTAAAAAAACACCTAATGATATGCAATTGGGTGAAAAGATTAGAAGATTATTCAACAGAGATTAACAAATTAATTTTTGGTTGTATTTATATGTAAAGAAAATATTCCTATGGATAGATTAACCGAAAAATATTTAAGAAAAATCATATCGGAGTCATATATCTCAGATGTTGAGGAAATGGCCTACAAACAAAAGGGCGTTAGAGATGACAAAGGTAAAATGGTTAAATATAAACCTTTTTTTAAGGAAGATAATGATACTGACATTCCTGATTATTGGATTGCAAATCCTAATTTACAACCCGACGGTGAAATTCTAGTAGTTCCTTTGGATTGTCAGGAATTAGAACAATTTAAAAACGCAAATAAAGATTGGTTGGATAGTATCCAAGCATTACATAATCTTGAACCCCAATTAGCGGCATGTAAAAGAGGTAAATACCACAGACCCGTAGAGAAATGGGTTGAGGGTGGTTATAAACCAACAGGTGCTAAGATGGGTGAATCTGAAAAAATAAAAAGAAAATTCTTCGATGTTATTGCTCGTACTTTAGAAGAAGAATCATTCGCCCAAGAATTGAATAAAAGAAGTATACCTTCAGTTGTTGCTAGAGACAGGTCAAATGTAAACCAATATGGTAAATTTGAAAACAACAAAATAGAGTACAAAACACACAACAACAATGCATATAATTCAGCAAGAGATTTCTTAGTTGCCGCGGTTGCTAGAGTTCAGGGTAAAGAAACCCCTGAAATGAAAACATTCTACATGGCTCGTCAATACAATACAAACTATAACAACTGGAGAGCGGATAAGAAAATGTTAAAACAATACGCAGGTAAAACTGAAAAGTATATGTTAGACGCTTATGGTTTAGAACAAGATAATTTAGATGTAACCATAAGAATGGATTTTGAAATTAGTGGTGAACCAATAGGTGAAAACAGTTATACTTGGAATGTAAGAATGGTTACAAAATTGGGTAAAAAATTAGAAGATGAAAGTGGATTAAAGGGTGGTTTCTTAGATGACAAAATGATTCAATCATCATCAACCGCACAACTTAGACCTGGTACTCAGTTTAATGAATCATACACGGTTATGGATAATAAAGAAGTTGTGGACGCTCTTGTAAAGGCGATTGACGATTTAAAATCACAAGTAATTTCTCTCGACCCGAAAGAAACATTAAAGGCGGCAACCGTCAAAAGATATCAAATAGGTAATAAAGAACCTAACGAATTAAACGAATCGATAAAAAGGAAATTGGTTGGAAGGATAGTCAGAAAAGTGATTAACTAAATTAAATCCCGATTAATTCGGGATTTTTTTTTGAAATATTTTGGTATATCACAAATTATTTTTTATCTTTGTCTCCATGGGGACAAATTACTATAGAATACCACCAGTCAATGAGATGGTGGAGAGAAAAAATAAACTTATCCAAAAAGTTACAGATTTAGATTTAACACCTTCTAATATTGAGAGGAATTTTTTGTTTCCCAAGGAAGATTCGTGGGAATCAAGTTCTTTGTGGGATGATTTCTTAGAGGGTGCTAATATTCATTTGGGTAAACGAAGTGGTGGTTGGAAATTCTGTTGGAACTTCCATAAGAACAAACATTATTCAAATAAAGAAGAACTCCTTTCTTTTATACGTTCAGGTAGAGTTGTTGATGAATATGGTCAAGAGTGGGATGTGGAAGAATTTATTACCATGGCTCTTGAATGGGGTCAACCAGATGGTTTGGTTGTGAATGAAGAATACCGTAGAGCGGAGAGAGCGAAAGGTCATGGTATGATGTGGTTAGACCATGAAAAATATGATGATTTAATAATTGATGGACTTCGAGTAAGCACATCAACAGAATTTAGTTGATATGATAAAGTTAGATAAAGACAAAAAAGTTTGGATTACATCCGACACACATTATGGGCACACAAACATATGTCGTGGTGTGACAAATTGGAGGTTACCCAATGGAGATGTTCCTGTTAATCAAACAAGGGATTTTTCAACTGTCGAAAAGATGAACGCGGCAATTGTAAACAATATCAATAGTATTGTCGGTCAAGATGATATTTTAATTCACTTGGGTGATTGGTCATTTGGTGGGTTTGAAAAGATTGAAGAGTTTAGGAATAGAATCACTTGTCAAAATATCCATTTGATTTTGGGTAATCATGACCACCACATCGATAGGAATCGTGGAGATATTCGAAAGTTATTCTTAAGTGTATCGTGGTTTGAACAATTTGAATACATGGGTGAAACTCTTGAATGTTGTCATTACCCAATATCAAGTTGGAATAACCTTCGTAAAGGGCGTGTACATCTTCATGGACATTGTCATTTACCAAATCATCAGAAGATTAGTAATGGTCGTCGTATGGATATTGGTATGGACGGTAATCCCGATTTTGCCCCGTATGATTTACATGAAGTAATCAAGATGTTGAAGAAACGAGAAATTGGTTCCGAGATGGGACCACTCGACCATCACATGGATGATATGCAAAATGTTGTTGGATAATTTGGAAAATCAAAAATAATTCGTTATACTTAAAAAAATGTTCAATAAAATCTTTACCGACTTGATTAAATCAAAAACTTTTACAAGTTTTTTGGTTGGTTTGTTCATGGTGGTACTTTACCACTTCTTAATTTTTCCGGGACTAACGGTCGCAAACACGATTATTAACATCTTGTCTGCCATTCTCGGGGTAATTTCATTGATGTTTTTAGTTTTCTATGTGAAACACATGTACTTAAAAAATCAAGATTTTGAATTATTCACCCCTGACCCTAACAAAACACCCGAAACGGAATTGGATTATATTCCACCAAAAAAGAAAACAACAAAAAGAAGAACAACCCCTAAAGAAACAATTAAAACAAAAAAACAAAACAAATAACTGTGGACCCAATTTTTAGAAGAATCATTTTTGGAATCTCAGGATTCCTTTTGTTAACCGTATTATTTTTCTCATGCGAGAGAATTGATGCTGGACACGTTGGTGTAAAAGTTAATCTTTACGGAGACGGTAAAGGTGTAGATGATGTCACAGAATGTACCGGTATGGTATTCTACAATCCATTTACCACTAAGATTTATGAATTCCCAACCTTTATTCAACACAAAGAATATAAGAAGACGGAAGATGCTGATAATTCCTTTGTAGTTAACTCAAAGGATGGTTCAGAATTTCAGGTTTCACCTATTATGAACTACTCCGTACAAAGAGATAAGGTACCAACAATTTTCTCAAAGTATCGTAGGTCCTTACCCGAAATCGAGGAAGGATTTTTGAAAACCGCAGTATATGACGCGTTTCGATTGGCAACCAACAAATACACAGCGGATGAACTCATTTCAAACAGGGCAGTCTTTGAAGTTGAAGTACGTAGATTGTTGGAGAGTCAATTATTAAAAGAGGGATTTGTAATAAATCAATTTACATCTAATTTAATTTATCCCGAGACCTTTAAAAAATCTATTGAAGCGAAGAACAACGCGGTTCAAGCGGCGTTAAGAGCGGAGAATGAAGTTAAAACCGCTGAAGCTCAAGCTAAGATAAAAATTGCAACCGCTAATGGTAATGCACAAGCAATGTTGACTTCTGCTAAAGCTGAGGCTGAGGCTAATAGAATGAAACAACAAACACTCACACCTTTATTGTTACAACTTGAATGGATTAACAAATGGAATGGGAAACTACCCGAAACCATGTTAGGTGATAAGAATAACACGATGATAGGTATTAAATAAAAGGAACCCCTCGAATGAGGGGTTTTTTGTTTCTATATGATATTTATTGATAAAAGAAAAAATGAAAAAAGTCGTAAAATTATCAATCAAAGATTTGGAGAATATCGTAAAGAGAACAATAAATGAATCTGATTTAGATGACTTCACATCAAAAATGAATCCAGAGGAATTACCCGGTGCTAGAGAATATGAAGATGAACAAGAATTACAAAGAACTATTGCAATTGGAAAGGGTGATGATGGAAAAATCTACGTTACAGACGTTGAAACTGGTGAAATTTTAGGAACCAAATAATTACTGTTTAATATCGTCAGATACTTTCTTCTTTAATTTCTTAATCATCCCAATCAATTTTTCATCACGTTTATTTTCTATTATAGTCGTTGTATTTGATTGAGGAACCATAGACATAACTCTTTCTAAAGTATCCTCTGAAGATATTTGAATTGTTCTACGAGACATTGAATTTAAAATTCTTGTCTCGTTTTTCATTTTATTAGTATGAGTTTCAATATCCGTTAACATTTCTAATATTTCAGTTTCTCTTCTAACAATCTCATTAGTACATTCTCTTTGATTTGAAATTACTTGTAAATTCAGTTCATCAATTCTTTTATTCAGTTCCCCTATTTGATTGTTCTGAGACTCAATCCTTAATCTTAACTCCTCATCATTGTAAGTTAAAGATTCAGTGATTTTCGGACCAATTGATATAATTATTATTGAAATTAACAGAGTAACCAAAGCAATAATTCTTTGTCTCTGATTGAATTTTGATAATATTTCAGATATATACTTAAACATAACAATAAATATTTAAAATAGTTTTTAAGGTGAGTAAAAAAGGATTAAACACAAAAGTTATCACAGTTTTCAGTCCTGAAACAGATGATGAAATTGAATTATTTGTCACATACGAAATGATAGATTCAAACCGTGACGAAGATGATGATACATACTTTGCGGATAATGAAAATGTTGACATAAAATCATATGAACCAAATGATGATGTTGACGATATTCCAAGTTGGGTTACGGAAGAATTAGTTTACGAATCACTTCTAGATGAAATAGAATTGGATATGATAGAGGAAGAATTGACAGAGGAGGAAGATGATTATGATGAAGACTATGATGATGATTCATCCGAAGAGGATGAATTTTAATTCAGATTTTTTTTAATAAATTTTTTTTCGTATACTTGTCATATAAAACTTTCATATGACGGAGTATCGTATATTTTGTGATTTAGACGGAGTATTGGTTGACTTTAACCAAGGTTATAAAGACCTAACCGGTATTGAATTAAATAAAGACGAACACCGAAATGATGCTCAATTTTGGCAACCAATTGAAAAAGCGGGTTACAATTTTTGGGTAAATCTAAAATGGTTGGATGATGGTCATATTTTATGGGACCACATATCAAAATACTCACCCACCATATTATCAGCACCATCAAGACAAGTTGAATCTCGTATTGGAAAAGTTGATTGGGTAAATCGAGAATTACCTGGAGTACCATTAATATTGAGAAGTGCAAAACACAAAAAAGATTTTGCCGCGCCCGATGCTATTTTAATTGATGATAGGGAATCTAACATTATTGGTTGGATTGAAAATGGTGGAGAAGGTATTCTCCATACTTCAGCAGAAGAAACCATTAAAACTTTAATAGAAAAATATAATTTACACTAATGGCAAATAACGAATCGTCATCAGGAGGAGTTGGATTCTTCGGTCTGATGTTTTTAATTTTTATGACATTAAAATTAACCAATGTGATTAATTGGTCATGGTGGTGGGTTACTGCTCCTTTGTGGGGTGGATTTGCACTGATTATTATAATTTTATTTATTTTATATCTAATAAAACAACTTTAATATATGAAGTATGTAAGTATTGATATTGAAACTTCGGGTTTAAATCCCGATATGAACAATATCTTATCTATTGGAGCAATAATCGAGGATACCGAAAAGAAATTACCCTACGAGGCACTACCAAAATTCAACGCAATAATTCTTCAACACAATATTCAGGGTTCACCAAGAGCGATAACAATGAATAAACAAATCATTGGGATGATGGGTGATTACTTAGAAGGTGATGATGAAACTAAGGCAAATATGAACCACCACACAGATTATGTATTTTATACTGAAGATGAGGTAGTTCAAAAGTTTTACGACTTTTTATGGGCGAATGGTTACATGGTACATATTGATATGTTAAAAACCATTAGGATTGTTGATGGAATACCATTTCCCATTTTTAATGGGAACTGCCCACCAATCACAATAAACGTCGCTGGTAAAAACTTTGGAACGTTTGATAAATTATTTTTAGAACAACTTCCTTGGTGGAAAAAATTAATTAGAACTCGACAAAGAATTATAGACCCATCAATTTTATTTGTTGATTGGTCTGAGGATAATTCGTTACCATCCTTAACTAAATGTAAAGAACGAGCAAACATCGAAGGAATTGTCACACATAACGCTCTTGAAGATGCTTGGGATGTGATTGAATTACTTCGTAAATTTTATTAATTAATAACAATCAAAAATAATCAATATGTCAAGAATAAAAGAACTTAAGCAACATCCCGACAACAACATAAGCATGGTTGATGTCTTTAAAGTTTTATGCCCTGAGGGTAAAACAAAGTACATTGAATTTCTTTTAAGACTTTCTAAAAACACAAAGCACATTGAAAGATATGTGGAAGAAATTCGTGAAAACTTCGAAAGGGAATTAGGAGTTACAAGAGATAAATTTGAGGAGATGACACCCTTCCAGTTGTACACTGCGTATAGATTTTTAGAGATGAACTTTAACTTTTCAGATTTAAAAACCTTTCAAAAATTTTGTGATTACAACGAAAGGGGACTAATCAAAGAAAACGAT
>Ga0315903_10005122_pt1 | contig 17204 bp, 10 predicted proteins | sample LakEriMetagenome_7_FD_203524 | JGI IMG/M metagenome (GOLD analysis project Ga0315903, IMG submission 203524) | Freshwater fungal communities from buoy surface, Lake Erie, Ohio, United States - Buoy 2 MA119 | ecosystem: Environmental > Aquatic > Freshwater > Lake | place: USA: Lake Erie, Ohio...
CTTCCACACTATGAAAGCCTCACTCCTTAATTATCGAAACGACAACTTTGTTGATTCTGAAGTAATCACAAACTCTGAAGTACAAGTTGTACTGAGTTTTGCCGACAAAGATTTTATCAAAGACAATGGCGTCTATAAGAAGCTCCGCACAAAATTTCCGCAAGCCCATATTTTAATTGGGTCAACTGCCGGAGAAATTAATGGCAGTGCAATGACAGAAGGAGATATTACCACCACGGTTATAGGCTTTTCTGACACTCGAGTAAAATCACAAGACGTCAACATCGCAGATTTTAATAATAGCTATGAAGCGGGGGAGTATCTTTTGCGCTGCCTAGCAGCGCCTGACCTGGCTTATGTATTGGTTATTTCTGATGGTGGCCAAGTAAACGGAAGTGAACTTGTGCGCGGAATCAATGAAGCAACAAGTTATAAAATTCCTGTGACTGGAGGACTAGCCGGCGATGGAAATAAGTTTGAGTCGACTCTTGTCGGATTGAATTCTGAGCCAAGTCAAGGAGTGATTTGTGCAATAGGTTTTTACGGAAATAAATTGCGGGTAGGTCACGGCTCTGTGGGCGGTTGGGAAACATTTGGTCCTGAGATGATGGTGACTAAATCAATAAGCAACAAGCTTTATGAAATTGAAAACTTAAGTGCATTAGATCTGTATAAAAAATATCTTGGTGATTATGCAAATGAACTTCCAGGTTCGGCTCTTCTCTTCCCTCTATCAGTTAAACTTCCCGGCAAAGACACTCTTTTGGTAAGGACAATTCTCTCTATTGATTTTGAATCTGGAAGTATGGTTTTTGCTGGAGACATTCCAGAAGGATCATACGTTCGATTTATGAAATCGAATTTGGATAATTTAGTCGATGCTGCTACTCAAGCCGCAGAGCAATGTTTGTCAGATGGTCAAGCTAAAGAAACGCAACTTGCCCTATTGGTTAGTTGTGTTGGTCGAAAATTGGTAATGAATGCCCGCGTTGAAGAGGAGGTAGACGCAGTAGCTGAAGTACTGGGTTCTAATGCTGTGATTACAGGGTTTTATTCTTATGGAGAAATATGTCCTTTGACTTCAAATTCTCCTGCTGAATTGCACAACCAAACAATGACCATTACCACTTTGACCGAAGCATAGAAATGAGCTCCTCGCATCACAAATTGCTCGCTCGTCAAATAAAAAAATATCTAAACGACGACAATCTCAAAGAAGAAAACATCAGTAAATTCATTGATGCTATTAACGATTCTTATTTTGCCTATGAACGTGACAAAAGACTTGCTGATCATGCATTTCGTATTTCAGAAAGTGAATACTTCTCGTTAAATGAGAGATTGCGTGATGAAATTGACACGAAAAAACAATCTGTTGCAAAGCTTATAGATGCCGTAAATTCCATTGATGAAGAAGGTAGGTTCAAAGCCAGTGAAGATTTGATGAGTATTTCTAATTTCTTGAGTGTTCAAATAGAAAAGCGTAAAGAAGCAGAAAAGGTAGTTCAAGAATCTGAGAACTTGATGCGGATGGCACTTGAGAAGATAGGCGACAACATTTGGGAAATAGATTTTGTAGCTGATAAATTGACATTCCTAAAAAGCTCGAATGCTTTTATGGGTTATACTTTCGAAGAGCTTTCAGGTGGAACAAATGTGGGCTGGCGCAACCTTCATCCAGATGACGTTCATATCATTCGAAATGTTTTAAAAGATTACAAGAAAGGGCTTATTAATCATCACAATATTGAATACCGCTTATTTGACAGAAATAGAAAATTGCATTGGATCCTCGATAGAGGTGGGCTTTTGGAATCACAAAAAAACGGCAGTGCAAAAAGAATTATTGGAACACTAAGTGATATTACGGATAGGAAACAATCAGAGGAAAGTCTTGCAAGGACAGCACAATTACTTAGTCGACTTATAGGAAATCTGCAGTCTGGGATTTTAGTTGAAAGCGAAGCACGCACCGTGGTGCTGGCCAATCAACTTTTCTGCAGCATGTTTGGAATTCCAGATTCAGCGGAAAGCATGGTTGGTATGGATTCTAATTCCGACGCCATTAGTCTGAAATTTATATTTAAAGACGGGGAGAAGTTTCACGAAAGAATTGAAGAAATTCTTGACAAGAAAAAGCTTGTTTCAGGTGAGTTGCTTGAATTGGTCGATGGAAGATTAATGGAACGCGACTATGTCCCTCTTTTCTTGGATGGCAAATATAGCGGTCACTTGTGGCATTTCACAGATATAACAGAAAGGAAAAGAGCTGAGCAAGCTTTGGTTTTCCGAGAAGAAAAATACCGAAGCATTATAGCAAATATGAATTTGGGAATGATCGAAGTTGATCTTTCCGAAAGGATACTTTTTGCAAATAATAGTTTCTGCGAAATGAGTGGCTTCTCTTTAAATGAGTTGATCGATAAGCACCCAACTGACCTGTTCTTAATGGGTGAAAACGCAGAAATGCTTAAACAGAAAAATGAGTTAAGGAAAGAAGGTGCTTCAGATGCGTATGAAGTTGTGGTCAGAAATAAGCGTGGTGAAGCGAGATGGTGGCTAGTGAGCGGAGCTCCTCTGTATAATGACATCGGAACCTTAATCGGTAGTATTGGAATTCATCTGGATATTACAGCTCAAAAAGAATTAGAGTTAAATCTCGAAAAAGCTAGAAAGGAAGCGCTCTATTCTGCTGAGGTGAAAGAAACATTCCTCGCTAATATGAGTCATGAGCTCAGAACTCCTCTCAATGGTATCATGGGAATGGTGAGAGAGTTGATAAGGAAGTCATTAAACGAAACGGAGTCAAGACAATTAGAAAGCGTATTTTTTGCTGCAGAGCATTTGTTGAATATTCTAAATGATATTCTCGATTTGTCTCGAATTGATGCAGGAAAAATGCAAATAGAAAAAATAGGCTTTAGGTTTAACGAAACAATTCTTCGGGCGGTGGATGTCATCAATTCGAAGGCTGTAGAAAAGGGAATAAAAATTATTCAAGAATTACCTGAGGAAGCTGGTGAGGTTTTGCTAGGAGACCCACACAGGATTAAGCAAATTTTGATCAATATTATTGGGAATTCTATCAAATTCACGGAGTCTGGATATATCAAGATTCAAATGACCGTGGAGAAATTCACAGGAGACCAGCGTTGGGTTCGTATTCGAATTAAGGATACAGGAATAGGAATGGACCCTGGATTTATGGATAATCTGTTCAAGAAGTTTGTTCAGGAAGACTCATCTATCGTGCGGAAATTCGGCGGTACTGGGCTAGGATTAAGTATAACCAAAGAGTTGATAGAGCTCATGGGCGGCACAATCGCAGTTCAAAGTACAAAAGGCGCTGGTACTGAAATGACTCTCACTTTCCCATTCAGAACAGGCAGCGAATTAGACCTTCCTAAAAGTGCTGATCAATCTGAACTCCCAGCAGGAGAGATTGAGGGATATAGGGTTTTACTTGTCGAAGACAACGAACTTAATCAGCAAGTAGCAACAATGACCCTAAGCCATTTTGGGCTTAAGGTAGAAGTTGCTAATAATGGAAAAGAAGCAGTAGAAATGCTAGCTACTGAAGCTTTTGATATTGTTTTAATGGACGTTCAGATGCCTATTATGGATGGTTATGAGGCATCGCGTACGATTCGAAATGAGCTTCATTTGGAAGTCCCAATCATTGCCTTAACAGCAAATGCATTGAAAGGAGAAAGTGATAAGTGCTTAAGCGCCGGTATGAATGATTTTATTACCAAACCATTTGATGAAGGCACTATGCTCAAAACAATTGCGAAGTGGCTAAAATCGAAATCACTAGAAGCAGTTGGCGATGAAGTTTTGACAAGGAAATCTGAAGCAATAAAAGCAAAACTTTATGATCTTAGCAAACTCGAAAGCATAAGCAGAGGTGATTATACTTTTATAAAAAAGGTATTAGGGATTTTTATTGAGCACACCCCAAGTGCGATTAAAGAAATAAAATTGACGGCATCAAGCGGAGACTTTGAAACAATGGGCAAAATTGCCCATCGCATTAAACCTTCATTGGATAATCTCGGAATAAAAACGATGTTTCAAGTAATTCGTGATATAGAAAATTATGATGGTGCTATGGGCGATTTAAGCGCCCTTAGTGATAAAATTTTGCAATTAGAGGAAACAGTATTAGCAGTGATTGATCATATAAAAGTGAATGTTTTAAAGGAATAAAAAAGGCGTCCGATTTTGGACGCCTTTCAAAAATATAGTCGAATATTGGTTGTTGAGACCGCTAAAAATCTTAAAGTGTACCTCTCAATTCTTGTTCACGTTCGATTGCTTCAAAAAGAGCTTGGAAATTTCCTTTACCGAAGCTTTTTGCACCTTTTCTTTGAATGATTTCAAAGAACATGGTTGGCCTATCTAGAACTGGTTTGGTAAATAATTGAAGAAGATATCCTTCGTCATCGCGATCGATAAGTACGCCATGTTTTTTCAATATTTCCAAGTCTTCATCGATATGTCCAACACGTTTTAAAACAGTTTCGTAGTAAGTTTCTGGAACATAAAGGAATTCAACACCGCGCTCTTTTAATGCAGAAACAGTTTCAATGATATTGTCGGTTGCAACAGCGATGTGCTGAACGCCCGCACCTTCATAAAAGTCGATGTATTCTTCGATCTGTGATTTTTTTCGTCCTTCTGCTGGTTCGTTAATTGGGAATTTGATTCTACCATTTCCATTACTCATCACCTTACTCATTAGAGCAGTGTATTCAGTGGAGATGTCTTTATCATCGAAGCTAATAAGTTGCGCAAATCCCATCACTTTACCGTAGAATTCAACCCACTTATTCATTTCATTCCAACCCACATTTCCAACCATGTGATCGATGAATTTCAAACCACAATCTGACGCTTTGTAATGGGGGTTCCAAGCTTTATATCCTGGCATAAATAGTCCTGTGTATTCGCTTCTTTCAACGAATATGTGAACTGTTTCGCCGTATGTATGAATTCCTGAAAGAACCACTTTACCATTTTCATCTTCGATGGTTTTTGGTTCCATGTAACTCACTGCACCACGTGTTGTCGTTTCTTTCCAACTTTTCGACGCATCATCTACCCAAAGAGCAACCACTTTTACTCCATCACCGTGCTTATTGATATGCTCATTAATTTCTCCGTCTTTATGAAGCGGGGAAGTAAGCACAAGACGAATTTTATCTTGTTGAAGAACATATGAAACACGGTCTTTTGATCCTGTTTCTAGTCCACAATAAGCGACGGGTTGAAAACCCCAAGCGCTGATATAATAGTGTGCTGCTTGCTTTGCATTTCCCACATAAAGTTCAACGTAGTCTGTGCCCAACAATGGCAAAAAATCTTCCGCGAGAGGATTGATTTTTTCTAAGTTTTGTGATGTAGTATCTGTAATCATTTTGCCGAAATTATTTGTCCAACCATGAGGTTAGATAATCTTTATCTGATAACTCTAAAGCGAGTTGAGTAATTTTTAGTGGTTTAAAAGTATCGACCATTACTGCCAATTCTCCTGTTTCTTTTTGCCCAATACTTCTTTCAGTTGCTCCAGGATGAGGACCATGCGGTATTCCTCCGGGATGCAAAGAAATATATCCTTTGTCAACATGATTTCTACTCATGAAATCACCATCCACATAATATAGCACCTCATCAGAATCAATGTTGCTGTGATTGTATGGTGCAGGTATAGATTGAGGATGGTAATCATATAGACGAGGCACAAAGGAACAAATCACAAAATTATGTGCCTCGAAAGTTTGATGCACCGGTGGTGGTTGATGCACGCGACCAGTTATTGGTTCAAAATCTTTTATGTTGAACGCATACGGGAAGTTATACCCATCATATCCGATAACATCGAATGGATGAGATGCATATTCTACCGTGTGCAATACATTTTCCTTTCTTATTTTAATGAAAAAGCTTCCTTTTTCATCATGTGTCTCCAATTGCTTTGGCTTGCGGAAATCACGCTCACAGAAAGGAGAATGTTCTAGCAATTGACCAAAGTGATTGCGGTATCTTTTTGGAGTAACAACGGGCGAGAATGATTCAACAATGAATAGTCTGTTGTCTTCAGTATCGAAATCGATTTGATAAATAATGCCTCGTGGAATCACAAGATAATCGCCATAGGAGAATGGAATATTTCCTAAAAAAGTGCGAAGTGTGCCTGTTCCTTTGTGAATGAAAATCACTTCATCCGCATCTGCATTTTTATAGAAATAATCTCGGAGACTTTGTTGAGGCGCGGCAAGAGAAATATTGAGGTCGTTGTTGAATAAAACGACTTTGCGACTTTCAAGAAAATCCTTTTCAGGTTTTACATTGAAGCCCGCAAGCATCATCGGAGAAATGTTTTTATGGACTGCAGCCACTGGAGCTACATCGATGGGTTGCCCAACGCTTCTAATCATCGTTGGTCGATGGACGTGATAGAGCAAAGAACTCATTCCGCTGAATCCTTCGGTTCCAAACAACTGTTCATAGTACAAACCGCCGTTCGGCTGCTTGAAAACAGTATGTCTCTTTTGAGGTATTTCTCCTAATTCGTGATAGAATGGCATACTAGAGCATTTATTCGGCTCAAAAGTATGCAAGGGTATCGACAGAAATGTATATTTTTTGTCAAACCCGTGGAAAGTCAAAGTTCTATTTGTGCTTTGGGAAGCGAGGAGGTTCGATTTTGTCGACGACGACTAGAGAACCAGGATATGATTTTTTGACTTCATCCAAGTACTTGTGAAGTTCTAAACTAGTTTTGAAATCACCCACTCTGACAACGTAATCCGGTGCGTTTTGCACGATATAGGCTTGAAGTCCAAGGCTGTTGGTTAAGAATTTAGCTCTAACATTTTTTGCATCCTGATAAGACCCCAGAAATATTTGAATTCTGTAGCCCTTCAAATCAGTTTTTCCGCGCAATCTTTTTTCAAGAGAATCAATGCGGCCTTCCGCATGAAATTGCACATTTCCTCCTTTTACAGGAAGAGAGTCGTTTGCTGGGGTTGTATTACCTGTCTGAGCTTGCATTGCTGTAGGAGCAAAAGCACAAATGGTAGTAATTAGAATAAATGATAAAACAAATTTGAGTTTCATGCGAGGACAAAGTTACGAACTTCCTATTTGTTGTTAAAAATTATACCAAAAAGAAATGTGCGTTTCAGAGCGAAATACGTGTTATTCAACGTGTTCTACCTATTGCTTATTTAGACACAATATAAATTATTAAGAAAGATTGTCTTAAGAACTGTTAATGACGACTGTGATATAAATTTGCGCGGAATTCTAATATACAGAATTTCGTAAATCACAGCAATGATGCGGTTTTCAGAAAGAATTTACAAACAGATTCTCGTCGCTCTTACCTTAGTGTTTTCCATGGCTTTAACTAGCCGTGCAAGCATTCACGAGGGAGGAGATGCTGCCAAAGGAGAGCAGCTATTTAAGGCTAATTGTGCCTCATGTCACAAAATTACCAACGAAGTTGTCGCCGCACCTGGTCTAGCCGGGGTGAGTGATCGCTGGGCGGGAAAAGACGCACTTCTTGTGAAGTGGGTCCAAAACCCTCAAGCAGCAGCAGCTACTGGTGATGCGTACATCAAGGGACTCGTAGCAACGAATGTTCCTTTATTCGGATGGATGGCCGGTCAAGCCGTTACTGAAGCCGATATTAAGGACATCATGACCTACATCAAGACTCCTCCTGCATCAGCGGCTGGAGCGGGAGCAGCCCCAACCAATGAATGTCAAACCCTCGAGGAATTGAAGGCTGACGCTGAGAAAAATGAAGAGCATGATGGTTTCATCTGGTTCATCATCATCGGTGTTATCCTAGCAATCATCGGCGTTTCTGCAGCGAACATCAATCGTTCACTTAAGAATGCTATTAACGAGCGTGAAGGATTGCCAGTAGAACCAGAAGTTGGGTACTGGATCACAGCAAAATCATGGATGTGGAAAAACCGCGTCTTTGTTGCTGTTATTAGTCTATTCTTATTCTGTTATGTCGGAGTAGTTGGGTACAGCGCTTTGATGAACATTGGTGTTTATGAAGGATATACTCCTACACAGGATGTATGGTTCTCTCATAGTATTCACGTTTGTCAAAACGAAATCGATTGCCAATATTGCCACAGCTCAGCAGCAAATTCAAAGCATGCGGGCATTCCTTCAGTGAACGTTTGTATGAACTGTCACAAGGGAATCAAGGAAGGAAAGATAACAGGTACTTCACAGATCAACAAGATCTATGCAGCGATTGGTTTCGATCCAGCTAAGGGAACATATATCGAGGGCGCTGAACAAAAGCCTCTTGTTTGGAACAAAGTACACAACTTGCCAGACCACGTTTATTTCAATCACTCACAACACGTAACTGTTGGAAAGATTGACTGTAAGCAATGTCACGGTCCAGTTGACAAATACACTGTTGGTCACCAAGCTACGATTGATGAGATCAATGCTCAAGATCCAGCTGCAGTGCCAGGTTTGATTAAGTTAACTAAGCCAACCCTTACAATGGGATGGTGCCTTGAGTGTCACAACAAATCTCAAGTTGACCTAACAAGTTCTGCTTATTACGAAGAAATGCACAAACGCTTCGAGACCTCTGAAGTGGGTCTTCGCACCATCCGTGATATCATGGAAGACGGTGAGGTAACTGTCCGTGAAATGGGCGGTTGGGAATGTGGTAAGTGTCACTATTAATCTGAATTCGACCTAGAGATCATGGGAATGAATAAGAAATATTGGACCGGTCTTGATGAGTTAGCCAACACATCAGCCTTCCAGGAAGCTATCTCCACTGAATTTGCCAAAGAGCAATCAGTTTCAGATTTTCTTTCTGATAATAAATTGAAAGAAACAAATACAGGGCGCCGTGACTTCTTGAAGTTCATGGGATTCAGTGTTGCAGCGGCTACGCTTGCAGCGTGCGAAACTCCTGTTGTTAAGAGTATTCCTTACGTTGTTAAACCAGAAGAAATTACTCCTGGTATCGCCAATTATTACGCTTCGACGTACTATGATGGCAACGACTATGGCAACATCTTAGTAAAAACACGTGAAGGTCGTCCTATTTTCATCAAAGGAAATAAAGACCTAGGCATAGCAAAAGGAGCAGTTAGCTCTCGAGTGAATGCTTCAGTTATCGGACTATACGATAGCGCACGTCTTCAAGGACCAAAGAAAGCAGGCAATGATATTGATTGGAATACACTAGACGCAGAAGTGAAGGGTGCAATTGCATCAGCTGCTAATGTTCGTATAGTTTCTAATACTATCATCAGCCCATCAACTCAAAGAGCAATCAATGAGTTGGCTACAAAATACGCTGGCAAAGTTCAGCACATCCAGTACGATACAGTTTCTTACAGCGGTATCACTCAGGCAAATCAAGCTAGCTTCGGACAAGCAGTAGTTCCTAACTACAATTTTGCGAAAGCAGAAGTGATCGTGAGCATTGCAGCTGATTTCCTTGGTACATGGATCTCTCCTGCTCAATTCCAAGTGGGTTATTCTGAAGGTCGCAGACCTGAGAATGGTGGAATGAGCAAGCACTATCAGTTCGAATCAGTAATGAGCCTTAGCGGATCAAACTCTGATTATCGCTTCCCGATCAAGCCATCACAAGAAGGTATGGTTGCTGCAGCGATTTACAACGGATTGACTGGTGGTTCAAACATCTCAGTTGATGGCGTAGATGCAGGTGCAATCTCTAAGATTGTAGCTGAATTGAAATCTGCAGCTGGTAAGAGTTTGGTAGTAGCTGGTAGCAATGATGTTAACGTTCAAACAATCGTTAACGGAATCAACCAAGCACTTAACAACTACGGTAAAACTATCGACATCAATTCACCATTGAACTTGTTCAAAGGAAACGACGCTTCAATGGCGGCGCTTGTTGATCAAATGAATTCAGGTGCTGTTGATGTATTGATTGTATATGGCACTAATCCGGCATATAGCTGGTACGATAGAACGAAGTTCAACGATGGTCTTGCGAAAGTGAAGACTTCAGTATGTTTCAATCTTTATGCAGATGAGACAGCTAGCCGTTGTACTTACATGGCTCCAGACCATCACTACTTGGAGTCTTGGAACGACTTTGCTCCGATGGGTGGACGTCTTGATTTGGCTCAGCCAACAATCAATGCGCTTTACAACACACGTCAAGCACAAGAGTCCTTCCTTCGTTGGGCTGATAACACAGCATCTTACTACGATTACATCCGTGCGACTCACAATGGTGGATATACTCCAGCAATGATGAAGTCAGACAGCACTTGGAATATGGCCGTTCACAACGGTACTTTCAGCGCATCTCTTCCAATGGCTATTCCAGTTGCTCCAGAAGCAGCCCCTCGAATGGCAGATGGAGAGAAGCCAATGGGAGCCGAAACTGCTGCTGAAACACTTCAAGTTGCTCCAGTAGCTCCAGTTGTGATTTCAACGCCAACAGTAAATGTAAGCACTGCAATAGCTGCAGTTACTGCAATGAAAGTTGGACAATGGGAACTTGCATTGTACCAAAAGGTAACAATGGGAACAGGTAACCAGGCAAACAATCCATATCTACAAGAAACTCCAGACCCAATCACTAAAGTGACCTGGGACAACTACGTGACTATGTCTCCAGCCGATGCTAAAGAAGCTGGATTTACTACACTTCTAGGACAAGATTCTGCTGCAAGTGTTGTGAAAGTGGTTGTAAATGGTAAAGAGAAAGTTCTTCCAGTATTCCCTGCTCCTGGTCAAAAGCGTGGTACTATCGGTATCGCACTTGGATATGGTCGCGGCGAAGGAAACGAGCAAATAGGAAACGCGGCATATCAGACCAACATCGACGGTGAACACATTGCGAATGAAGATGGTGCTAAGCGTCAAACGGTTGGACAAAACGCTTTTGATTTGGTAACTGTTGTAAACGGGGTTCCAGTTTACGCTGCTTATTCAGTATCATTTGAAGGTACAGGTGATTCGTACTATTTGGCTTCTACACAAATGCACAACACCGTAATGGGTCGTGATGCAGTAGTGAAAGAAACAGATCTAGCTACTTTCTTGAAAGAGAAAGACGCGAAGAAAGGTGCGGCATCTTACAATTTGGTTCCAGCCTTGGTTGTTCACGAGGACATCAATGGTGATGGTGCAATCAATGCGTTGGATAAGAAGCCTACGAAAGAAATTGATATGTGGAGAGAGCATCCAGTTGAGAATGTTGGTCACCGTTGGGGATTGACAATCGACCTTGGATCTTGCATAGGTTGTGGTTCTTGTATCACAGCTTGCCACACAGAAAATAACGTTCCTGTAGTTGGTAAAGATGAAGTGTTGAAACACCGCGATATGCACTGGTTGCGTATCGACCGTTACTTCAGTTCAGATTTCGAAACTGTAGAGGAAACAAGTGAGAAGAAAGAGCTTGGCACTATTGCGGCTTACCGCGATATGGAGAACGCTGCAGAGAATCCTCGCACTGTTCACATGCCAATGATGTGTCAGCACTGTAACCACGCTCCTTGTGAGACGGTTTGTCCAGTAGCTGCTACAGTTCACAGCAATGAAGGTCTAAACAACATGGCTTACAACCGTTGTATTGGTACTCGTTATTGCGCGAACAACTGTCCTTATAAAGTTCGTCGCTTCAATTGGTTTAACTACGTTACGAACGATAAGTTCTCTAACGTGAACCCATCACAAGGTGAGATGACACGTATGGTATTGAATCCAGACGTTACAGTTCGTACTCGTGGTGTAATGGAGAAATGCAGCATGTGTCAGCAACGTATCCAAGAAGGTAAGCTTGCAGCTAAGAAAGCAGGTGAGCCAGTTGTGGATGGTTCTATCCTTACCGCATGTGCTGAGGCTTGTCCAACCAATGCTATTGTATTCGGTGACTTGAACGACAAGAATTCTCAAAACAGCAAGCGTTCACAAAGCGTACGTTCTTACCATTCATTGGAAGAGATTGGTGTTCAACCAAACGTATTCTACATGACTAAGGTTCGTAACATTGAAGAAACTGAAGCTTAAATCGCAAAGAGACCATGATTAAAGAAGCATCAATAAGAAAACCTTTGATTCTCGGTCATAAGACCTACGGAGATATCACTAATGATATCGTAGGTCCGATCGAAGGACCAGCGCCTAAGCAATGGAAAATAGCTATTACCATCGCAGCAATCATTGCTGTATATGGTATTGGTTGTATCATGTTCCTAGTTGCCAATGGTATTGGTAGTTGGGGATTGAATAAAACAGTAGGTTGGGCATGGGACATCACCAACTTCGTATGGTGGGTAGGTATCGGTCACGCTGGTACACTTATCTCAGCTGTATTGTTATTGTTCCGTCAGCGTTGGCGCATGGCGATTAACCGTTCTGCCGAGGCGATGACCATCTTCGCGGTAATTATGGCGGCCTTGTTCCCTGTATTCCACATGGGACGTGTATGGTTGGCATATTGGACACTTCCACTTCCAAACCAATTTGGTTCATTGTGGCCAAACTTCAACTCGGCGTTGATGTGGGACGTATTTGCGATTTCAACCTACTTCTCTGTATCATTGGTATTCTGGTACATTGGTCTTATCCCAGATTTCGCGACAATCCGCGATAGAATGGTTAAGCCAAGAATGAAGAAGTTCTACAGCCTTCTCAGCTTCGGTTGGTCAGGTCGTGCTAAGAACTGGACTCGTTTTGAAGAAGTATCATTGGTACTTGCTGGTATTGCAACTCCACTTGTATTCTCGGTTCACTCGATCGTATCGATGGACTTTGCAACATCAATTATCCCAGGATGGCACACTACCATCTTCCCTCCATACTTCGTATCAGGTGCGATCTTCTCTGGATTTGCAATGGTATTGACACTTCTTTTGATTATGCGTAAGACAATGCGTCTTGAGGCATATATCCACATGAAGCACGTGGAGTATATGAACATCGTAATCATTGTTACGGGTTCTATTGTGGGTGTGGCTTATTTGACTGAGCTATTCATTTCATGGTATAGCGGTGTTGAGTATGAGTCTTATGCCTTCATCAACCGTTTTTCTGGTCCATATAGCTGGTCTTATTGGATGATGATGACATGTAACGTAATCAGTCCACAGCTTTTCTGGTTCAAGAAAATTCGTACAAGCCTTACTGCAACTTTCATCCTTTCAATCGTGGTGAATATCGGTATGTGGTTTGAGCGTTTCGTAATCATTGTGACATCAATTCACCGTGACTACACTCCAGCGGCATGGGGCGAGTTCCACCCATCAACAATTGACGTAGGTATGTTCATCGGTACAATAGGTATTTTCTTCACATTGTTCCTTCTGTTTGCTAGATACTTCCCTGTGTTGGCATTGAATGAATTGAAGACAATCCTGAAAGTATCAGGTGAGAGCTACAAAAACGAGAACAAGCATTAAGTCAATAACGTTAGATAACGACTATGGCAAATAAAGTATTCCACGTGATGTACGATGACGACCAGAAGTTGCTGGACGCTGCACGTACCCTTGTGGCGCAAGGTATTCGCGTGAAAGAGGTATTTTCTCCATTCCCTATTCACGGGTTGGATCCAGTAATTGGTGTTAAACGCACTCGTCTGGCAATCACATCATTCATGTATGCTACTACCGGGACACTTTTGTCTATCATCGGTACATGGTATTTCATGGTATCCGATTGGGATTGGAATATTGGTGGTAAACCAAACTTTACATGGATTGAAAACGCACCAGCGTTCGTTCCAGTAATGTTTGAGTTCTCTGTATTCTGCGGAGCCCACGGAATGGTAATTACTTACCTATTGCGCAATGGCAATCTACCAGGTATGCCAGCTACAAATCCAGACCCACGCACCACAGACGATAAGTTTGTGATGGAGATTGTAACAGATCAAAACGGTCAGTTCTCTGCTTCAGATCTTGAAGCAAAGGTGCGCGCAACAGATGTTTATGAACTTAGCATAAAGGATTATTAAGATGAATCGTCCTCTATATATTTTCGGTAGCTTGTTAGCAACAACTATGTTGTTTGCTGCTTGTACTGTCGATCCAAACGCACCAGGTGTTGAATACATGCCAGACATGTATCGTTCACCTGCACCAGAAGCTTATGTGGATTATGGATCCAACAAGCACGTAGACTGGACAACTGAGCAAAAAGAAGCAGCGAATGTTCAGCCTTGGTTATCTCAAAAGCCAGTACCAGGGACAATTCCATATACTGGAAGTGCTGAGGCTGCGCAATTTGTGATGCCATATCCTTTGAATAATACTCCTGAGGATTATGAGAAAGCAGCTTTGGAAATTCATTCCCCTATCAAATCAACTAAAGTAAACGTTGAAAAAGGAAAGGATATCTATACCAAGATGTGTCAGCACTGTCATGGTAAAGAAGGACACGGAGATGGGAAAATTTCGCAGAATGGCTTAATCAATGGTATTCCTGATTATGCTACAAAGTTGAAAGATCTTCAAGAGGGAAAAATGTTTCACACCCTTACTTATGGTAAAGGTTTGATGGGACAACACGCATCACAATTGAATCAATTGCAACGTTGGCAAGTATTGGAGTACGTAAAATGCCTTCAAAAAGGTGTGAGCACTCCTGAGTTTGACTCAAACGATATGCTTGTATTTAAGGCAGCAGAAACTGCAGCACCTGCTGATACAACAAAAAACTAATAAAACATTAACCTGCACGAACCAACCGATATGGCACACGATAATAAGTTGCATTTCGAATTCCCAGCGAAAACAAAGAAGTGGACGATGATACTCATGGTAGTGGGTGTTATTGCGGCCGCTCTAGGCTGGGTAGCAGATCACACTGATCATCACCAATACTGGTGGGCTAATTTGCTCATCAACGGGTATTTCTACTTTACAGTAGCGCTAGGAGCGTTGTTCTTCTATGCTATTCAATATGCAGCTGAAGTAGCTTGGACTGCAGTTCTAAAGCGTGTATTTGAAGCAATGTTTGCGTTTATACCTTATGGATTTGCAATCATCGTAATAGTACTCATAGCTGGACAGCTTGGCCTGCACCATTTGTATCATTGGATGGATCCTAAGGTTTACATAGAAGGTACTCCAGAATTTGATTCAGTAATTGCTAAGAAAGCGTTGTATTTCGCTCCGTGGTTTTTCTGGTTGCGTGTAATCGCCTACGGAATGGTATTTATCATGTTCGGTCGTGCATTCAGAAAATGGTCGCTTCAAGAAGACGAAGTAGGTGGTACAGACCTTCATTACAAAATGTATAAGAAGAGCGCTGTATTCTTGGTGTTGTTTGCTGTGTTCAGCTCAACAATGGCTTGGGATTGGTTGATGAGTATTGACACTCACTGGTTCTCTACTATGTACGGATGGTACCTTTTCTCTGGCATGTGGGTGAGTGCGATGATTTTTGCTACTCTACTTACTATCTGGTTGAAAAAACTCGGATACCTTTCATTTGTAAATGACTCACACATTCATGACTTAGGAAAATGGATGTTTGCAGTATCTATGCTATGGAGCTACTTGTGGTTCTGTCAGTATATGTTGATTTGGTATTCAGATATTTCTGAAGAAGTAACATACTTCCTTGAGCGTTACGAGAATTACATGTTCGGAATGTGGGGCATTTTCGCAGTGAACTTCCTAGTTCCTTTCTACGGATTGCTTGCACGTGACGCAAAAAGAAATACGAAGTACCTCACTCGAGTTGGTATCATTATTTTCTGTGGTCACTTTGCCGATCTTTATATGGCAGTGATTCCAGGAACTATTCATGGTCATCTAGAGTTTGGATTTGGTGAAGGACATCACCACACTTCATTCGGATGGTGGTTTGAAATCGGAATGTTCCTCGGCTTCCTTGGCTTGTTTGTATTTGTAGTTCTTTCTGCACTTGCAAAAGCGAAATTGGTAGCTGTTAAACACCCATTCCTTGAAGAAAGTGAGCATCACAGCATTTAATACGTGCTCATACAATTAACAAGAATCGAGAAGTAAAAAGATAAAGACATGAAACTTTTAATTCTATTGGTCATAGTTCTAGCGATAATTGCTATTGCGCAATTGACCAAAGTTTACGAATTGACACGATCGATGAGAAAGACTCGCGAAGAGGAAATCTCAACGAACGACAATAAGCTTCAGGCCAACCTAATGTTGATTTGGATGTTCCTGTTTTTTGCAGGTACCATCTATATGTATATGGCATACGGTATAAAGCTTCCTGAGTCGGCTTCAATGCACGGAGTTCAAGTAGATAATTTGATGAATATCAACATCATCATTATCACTATCGTGTTCTTCATAGTGAATTTCTTTCTTTTCTATTTTGCAGCGAAATACTACTATCGTCCTGAGCGTAAGGCACGTTTCTTCGCACATGATAACAAGCTTGAAATGATTTGGACATTGGTTCCAGGTGTTACTATGGCCTTCATTATTGTTTATGGTTTGATTACTTGGAACAATATGACAGGTAAGGCTTCTGCTGAAGCAATTCAAATCGAAGTTTATTCTAAGCAGTTTGGTTGGATTGTTCGTTACCCTGGTGACAATAATACTTTCGGTGCTTATTCTTACAACCTTATTGATCCAAGCACTAATCCTCTTGGATTGGTAACAAAAGAGAATATTCGTTCTAAAGTTGATTCTATCGACAAGCAAATTAGCGGATTGAAAGCAGATATGGCAGCAAACGCATTGCTACCAGTTTGGCCAGACAGTTACGTAGAATCTCAAACAGAGAAATTGTATCGATTGGAAAGAACAAAACAACGTCTTTTGGATTTAAGAGAAACAAAGAATCCTATCACCGGAATTAGTGAGTGGGAAGCTGCAGCTGATGATAAAGTGGTGAACACAGAACTTCATATACCACTAGGAAAAGAGGTAGAGTTTTTATTCCGTTCGCAAGACGTAATTCACTCTGCGTATATGCCTCATTTTAGAGCTCAAATGAATACTGTACCAGGTGTTCCAACACGTTTTAAAATGACACCAACAATCTCTACTGCCGACATGCGCGCGAAACTTGGTGATGACAAATTCGACTATATTCTTCTTTGCAATAAAGTTTGTGGTGCATCTCACTACAATATGAAGATTACTGTTGTTGTTGAAAGCGAAGCAGATTACACTGCTTGGTTGGCAAAACAAAAAAACTACATCGCTCCT
>Ga0315903_10005123_pt1 | contig 17202 bp, 15 predicted proteins | sample LakEriMetagenome_7_FD_203524 | JGI IMG/M metagenome (GOLD analysis project Ga0315903, IMG submission 203524) | Freshwater fungal communities from buoy surface, Lake Erie, Ohio, United States - Buoy 2 MA119 | ecosystem: Environmental > Aquatic > Freshwater > Lake | place: USA: Lake Erie, Ohio...
GGAGTTCATTGCGCCTTTCTTTGCTGATTGGCAAGCATCAACTGGGATCAAGCTCAACGTTCGCTACGGCGACTCTGCCGAACTTTCTGCGCAGATTCTTGAAGAGGGCAATAACTCCCCTGCAGATCTTTTTTTATCCCAAGATGCCGGATCACTTGGCGCGATTTCACAGGCCGGATTGTTTACAACGCTGCCAAATGAAGTTGCCGCAAACATCCCTGCAAAATTTGTAGCAGCCGATCGCCAATGGGTAGGTGTTACGGGTCGCGCTCGCGTATTTTCATATGCTCCAGATCGCGTGAAAACTTTGCCAACTTCAGTCACAGATTTGGTTAAGCCAATCTATAAAAATCAGATTGGTATCGCCCCAACAAATGCATCTTTTCAGGCCTTCCTTACTGCTCTGATAGAAAACAAAGGAAGTAGTTTTGCTAAAGCCTGGCTAGAAGGATTACAAGCAAATGGCGTAAAGATTTATCTTAAGAACTCGGCAATCGTGGAGGCAATCGATAAGGGCGAAATCTCCTTGGGTCTTGTCAACCACTACTACACGTGGGAAGTATCAGAAGCACTTGGTCGTTCAATTAACGTAAAGAACGGATTCTTTGCACCTGGTGATCTTGGTAATCTGATCAACGTATCTGGTGCCGGTGTCCTAAAGACAAGTTCAAAGCAAAAGGCGGCTCAGGACTTGATCAACTACTTGACCTCTAGTGCGGCTCAGCAAAAATTTGTAACCGATACTCATGAATACTCACTTATCGAAGGTGCAACTCCACCTGATGAAGTGCCAGCATTAGATTCAATTGGCGCTCCCTCAATTGATTTAAAAACTTTAAGAAACATCAAATCAACGCAAGATCTACTCATCCAAGTGGGTCTGTTGTAGAAAAATGTTAACAACTTCCCCTGCGCCAATATCGCAACAACCATTACCGAGCTCGCAATCACGCTCTGGATGGCGAGTTGCACTCCTTACTGCAGTGGGCGCAGTAGCTGCAATTTCGATGATTCCATTTGCATACCTGCTGGTCCGTGCAAGTGATAAACCATTTGATGAAATAATTCAGCTTTTGTTTCGTCAAAAAACTTTAGAGGTACTTGCAACAACCGCCTCTCTTGTCCTCTGTGTGGTTCTTATCAACTTAGTCCTGGGAGTAGCAATTGCTAGTGGGCTTCACTTTGTGCAGGTGCCATTTCGCCGACTGTTAGTAATTCCCACTGTGCTTCCTCTTGCGATTCCATCCTATGTCTTTACATACACATGGGTGGCACTTGTTCCTTCATTTTCTGGTTTTGCAGCGGCAGTATTTATTCTTTCAATCTCAACTATCCCTTACATTATTTTGACAACATTGGCGGGGCTGCGAAGTATTGATGGATCTCAGATAGAGGTTGCTAGATCCCTCGGACTTAATCCAGTTAAGACATTTTCACGTGTTATCTTTCCTCAAATTCGCGGACACGTTAGCGCAGGTGCTTTATTAGCTGGTCTTTATACGATGAGTGATTTTGGTGCGGTCTCACTTCTAAATGTTGAAACACTGACGGTTTCTATTCAAAATATGTATCGCGCTTCATACGATCGAAGTGCTGCCGCCGTAATCTCATTTGTTTTAATCGCTTTTTCAATACTTTTCGTTATGGCCAATGAGTCCATAAATGGCAGGTCAAACCAAAATCAATTACTTAAATCACTTTCTGTCAAAACTCCGCTCATACAAAAGGCTTACCTTAAAATTGCAACAATTTTCATGATTACCGCTTTTGCAATCGTGGCTGTAATCGTTCCATTCTATGTTTTGTTCACGCGCTTTTTTTCCAATCCGGTAGCAATCGATTGGGCATCACTTGCTAGTGCAACATTTTCCACGGTCTCTGTTGCCGCATTAGGGGCATTGATCGCTCTGATTCTTTCTGCCCCGTTGGGATTTTTATTGTCAGGCACACCATCTCGTTTTGCCACCGTGACAAATAAAATGGTTGTTATCGCCCATGCCCTGCCGGGGGTTGTTGTTGGACTTGCGCTTGTGTCTATCGGTTCAAAGCTAGGTGGTCTCTACCAAACAACATTCTTACTTGCTTTTGCTTATGCCATTCTCTTTTTGGCCAAATCGGTAACCAGCATGAGCTCTTCACTTGCTCGTGTTCCAAATGGCGTAAAAGATGTTGCTGCAACACTTGGAATGAATCAATGGGCTGTTGTTAAAAAAGTTATCGCACCTATTGCCGCCCCAGGTATAGGTGTTGGAACAATTCTTGTATTTCTTACTGCAATGAAAGAACTGCCGGCAACCTTGATGCTTCGGCCAACAGGATTTGAGACATTGGCAACTCAAATTTGGTCTTCCGGTTCGATCAATCGATTTAACGAGGCAGCACCTTATGCTTTAATCTTGGTACTTGTGGCAGCTATTCCCACATTTTTAATTAGCCGCCCAGATAAAGAAGTTCAGATTTATGAACAAGAGAGGAAGGGGGACTAAATGAACGCACTTGAAGTCTCCCATCTGAAAGTTTTACTCGGTGGCAAAGTTGTTCTAGATGATCTGAATATGTCACTAGCTAAAGGTAAGATCGCCGCTCTTCTTGGTCCATCTGGATGTGGCAAAACAACTTTGCTTCGCTCTATTGCGGGCTTGATTCGCCCCAGTGAAGGTCAGATTAGATTTGAAAAGCAGTTAGTCTCCTTTTCATCTGTGCACTTGCCGCCACATAAGCGAAAGATTGGTTATGTCCCACAAGAAGGTGCGCTCTTTCCTCATCTAAACATCGCCGACAACATCTCTTTTGGAATCGATCGTTCGATCTTTACCAGAGATCAAATTCGCCAAACGGTAAGAGAGATGTTGACGCTTATTGAATTAGATGGATTTGCCCAGCGCATGCCTCATCAACTATCTGGCGGTCAACAAACCCGTGTTGCACTTGCGCGCGCTCTGGCCATTAAGCCTTCGATTGTTTTGTTGGACGAGCCATTTTCTGCTCTAGACACAGAACTGCGAACCGAGCTAAGAAGCCATGTGATCGAATTACTTCGTTCTCAAAAGACAACTGCAATTTTAGTTACACATGATCGCGAAGAAGGACTTGTCTCTGCAGATGTAATTGCACTCATGCGTGAAGGAAAAATTGTCCAGCAAGGTTCTCCTGAAGATGTTTATTCAAAACCTACATCTCCTTCGATTGCAATTAGCACAGGAGATGCCCTCGTTTTGAGTGCAACTCAATTGGCAGACGGAACAACACGGCACATTCTTAACCCAAAGAAGTCATCGGTCAGCTCAGTTGCTAATGGTCATATCGTCGTTCGACCAGAGGAAATTAAGTTAACTAAAGTTCTGTCCCCTGGCTCCATTAACGGGCGCATTACCAAGATCGATTATTATGGCCATGATGCAATGGTTGCAATTGATATTGCCGATCAGCATCTGCAGGTTCGAATTCCAGGACCTTTTGAATACACAATTGGAGAGCAAGTGGCCTTAGAGCACGTTGGGCCTATTCGTTTCTTTGCGAATTAATCTCTGCTTCTAAGTTTTACAAGTCATCAAAAGCGTTTACTAGGTTTTCCTAAACTCTTTCACGTCGAAAGGGAGAGAAGATAACAATCACAGAAACAATTGCAACCGCAACTCCCCCTAGTACTAGGGTCTCTTGAGGACCAAAGAGGTCAGTGAAATAACCAACGGCTGGTGCACCAAAAGCCATGCTTCCACTAAAAATAACGGTATAAATCCCTAGAATTTTTCCTCGAATTGCGTAAGGCGTATTTTGTTGAATCAATGAATTTGCGGCAATCGTAGTCATAAGTGCAAAAAAACCAGAGAGTGCTAGCATGATTGAATAAAAAGCAATGTTGGGTGAAAAGCCTGCAGCAATTTGAGCAAATCCAAACATGAGACCCGTGCGAGCTAATCTACTTTCAGGAATACTTGCATTTCGATGAGCTGAAATCAAACCCCCAAATAGAGCACCCACTGCAGTAGTCGAACTCAATAATCCGTAACCAGCAGCACCAAGTCCAAAAATATTAACAGCCATAAGAGCCGTTGTGATCTGAAAATTTAAACCAAAAAAGGCAAGCGTTGCAACCATCAGTAGTACTTTTACAATTGCCTTATCAAGCCAAATAAACTTCAATGTTTCAACAAAATTAATGTGGCTATCGTTGTCTAATTCATCATCTTCTCTAAGCGTGGTATTTCGAGCAGCTAGTATCAGAATTGAAAAGAATAGATATGCCACAGCACTTGCAATCAAAGCCGCCGGCACACCCAAGAGACTGACCGTGAAACCTGCAGTAGCTGGACCGATAATTCGAGCTAGATTGAAATTAACTGAATTTAAGCTAACTGCATTTGAGACATTTTCTTCACCAACCAGATCTGACATGAGTGAGTGCCTAATCGGCATATCTATTGCAGTAAAAACACCTACAACGAAAGCAAAGACATAAACTATTGACACTGTTTGAAGATTTGCCAAAACAATTATCGCAAGAATTAACCCACTTAAAGCGATCATGGCTGAGCACACCGCCATAATGGCTTTTTTGTTGTGACGGTCTCCAAGGCTTCCACCATAAAAACTTAGGAAAATCGCTGGTGCGAACTGAATTCCCGTAACTATGCCAAGCGCAACGCCGCTTCCGGTTAGCTCAATGATGAGCCAATCTTGGGCAATCCGGTTCATCCAGGTGCCCAAATTCATCATGAAAGTACCTACGGCGTAGCGTCGGTAATGCTGAAAACTCCAGGATGTAAATGTGCGCTTTGAAGTCGATCGAAGCGATGCTCGATCTTTCTTTGGAGCTTTCTTACGCTTCATGCGCTGACTGGTCCGAACTCTCTTACTTTGAGTAGTCCCTAACTAGTTCGGCAGTGGTGTCAGTTGTCCAACCACGTTGGAAGTAATAGGCACTAACAATCTCTTTAGGTTGGAAGGCTTCGAGTTCTTCGTTACTTCCATCTTGAAATTTCACAAAGCCTTCACCCTTCCACACATTAATTGTTGTGGCATTTCCAAGATTAAGGCCAAATAGCTGCTTGTTATCTGGAACATCTGGAGAAGGTGATGGAAGATATCGATATGTGTAAATTCGGTGACCATATGAAGGAATTCCATCATCAGGCAGCTTTTCTGTCAGAGTAATTCCCATATCTACAATTCGTGTTCCGAAGCGATCTACTTGACCACGAAGGCGAGTGCCAACTCCAAGTTTTGGTAGACCTGGATTTGCTGGCTGAAGCTTTGTCTTGAAAACATCTGCCTGCTTTTTTGCAAAGCCCATGTAATGTCCAAAAACAACTGACCACTCTTCTGATACCCAAATGAATGCACTGAAGCGTCCAGGAACATTGTCGTACTTAACATAAAATCCAACTAAGCCTTCGTTGTACTGTGTTCGTTGCGGTTCATCAAATTCTTGGCCTGGATGTGATGCACTTACTTTGACCATGTCAGCTACATAGACATAACCAATGCAATCATCGGTAAGACTTAAGCCTTCAGGCAAATATGGATTAACAACTTTTGGGTCTACACGAAAATTAACTTGAATTGCATCAGCGCTAATGTGATGCGGCGGATTTTCCACTAATGATGCCAAGCCTTTTGGTGAAACTGGATTTCCAAAACCTATTGGACCGCTCATTTGTAAGTACCCTTCACTAAAAGTTGCCTGGTGACTTGAATCACATCTTCTTAATCCCTGAGTTTTAGTATAGATTTCTAACTGGTTAGGCGTCAATGGTTTTTAAGTTTTTTTGATTTTCACTCAGATTCATGAACTGGAGAGTTGAAATGAATATCGATACACATTCACATTTTTGGCCAAAAAGCTTCTTAGAGGCGATGCACAGTGGCAAGGATTATTTTGGGTGGAAGCCAAAAAAGGTTGGCGATAAGTTAGCCATCTCTTTAGGCGATGTAACTCTAACATTTCCAGTTCCGAAAGTTGACCTAGACGATCTAGATGCACGATTTAAAGCTCGTAACGAATACCAACCTATTTCAATGGAAGCTCTACAGATAGTTGGATTCTTATGGTGCCAACACCTAGAGGCAGATGATGCACTTAAGTACGCGACGTTGGTAAATAATGAACTAGCCGATGTTCAGGCAAAAAGGCCGGATAGGTTTCGAGGAATGGGCATGGTCCCAATCCAGAGTGTTGAATTTGCAGAACGCGAAATCAAAAGATTAAAAAATGAATTAGGTATAACTTCATTGGCAATGCCAACGTCTTATCGTGGCGAAAACTCTGATGAAGGTAACTTGTTAAAGATCATTGAAATTGCGGCAAAAGAAGATATGTCGATGTCATTTCATGCAACGTATTTGAATCCTGTAGGTAATGATCGTTTCCCACGTTACTATTTCATGAATAGTTTTGGTGCACCAGCAGAAACTTCTCTATCATTGATGTCACTGATCTATTCTGGTTTCTTTGATCGTTTTCCAGAAGCGCGCATTCAGTTCATGCAAGGTGGCGGATGCGTTCCTTATAGCGTAATGCGCTTTACGCAGCGATATAACGAGCGCGATGATTGCCGCGTAATGGATCATCCACCCCATGAATACTTAAGCAAGATCTATTTTGATTGCCTCACTCATGATGATTTGTCTCTCCGACTGCTTATTGGGCGTGCTGGAATCGACAAAATTATGATCGGGACCGATTATCCATTTAAGAGCGACCATCCTGGTGGAGCTTCCAATTGGATTCGCAACGGAGTCTTAGAAAAGTCGGAAATTGATAAGGTCGCTTATCAAAATGCTGCTCGCTTCTTAAGATTACCAAAAGAGCTTCTGCCAAATTCATGACCGTTAAGCACATTGACTTCATTGGGGACCGCTCCCCTGCAAATACTGCATTAATTGTTATTGATGTTCAGCGTGCATTTACGGAAAGTTCTTTGTTTGGAATCGCATCGGCACAAAGTGTTCTGGACAACATCAATGGAGCGGTCGATAGGGCCCGTGAGCTTGAAATTCCAGTTATTTGGGTTCGATACCAAGTAAGAACCGAAGTGGGTCTGGGTTTAACGAGTAAACGCTATGACGTTGAGGACTTGCACACAGGAGAAGGAACCGAGATCGATCCTAGGCTCCATTTTCTGCCAACTGATGAAGTGATCATTAAACCAAGACAAAGCGCCTTTTACGGAACTGATTTGGAGTATTTGCTACGAAGTAAGGGAGTTAAATACCTTTGCGTTGCAGGGGTAACGACGAATGTCTGTGTCCTTGCAGTTGTCAAAGATGCAAGTGAACGTGATTTTGCCGTCAATCTTCTAGAAGATTGCACCGCTGCTCTTCCAATTTTGCATAACGATGAAGAAATCATGAGCGCAAATGAGGTTCAAAGCGCTGCAGTTAACTTCATGCGTTGGGCATATGGTCCGGTGACAAAATACAAAGAGACATTTGATCAGATTTCATCCAATAAGGGTTCCGCACCTGTTTCTGCTAAGCAAAATTCTGCACTAGTTATTATTGATCTTCAGAATACTTTTACTCAGAATAGTTCACCTTTATCGGTTGAAAATGCCGAAGAACTTATTGCTCACACAAATAAATTGGCAGAAAAAGCTAGAAAGAAAGGCGTTCCTGTCATTTGGGTAAAACGCCAAGATCGATTATCAGTAGGGCCTGGCGTTACTGCCAGTCGATATGGTCGAACCGGCATTCACCGAGATGGTGGCGCGGAATTTGATTCAAGAATTGAGATTAAACCTGGTGACCTCACATTAACTAAGCGCCGTCAGAGTTCATTTTATTCAACGGATCTGGAACTAATCCTTAGAGGATTAGACGTGACCAATCTTTATTTAGCTGGGGTCACAACTAATGTTTGTGTTCTTGGAACGGCTAAAGATGCTGCAGAACGAGATATTCAAGTAAATATAGTCGTTGATGCAACGGCCTCACTTCCTATCGTTTCAAATAATGAAACTAAGCTATCTTCACAAGATACTCAATATGCTGCGGTAAATTTTGTTGAGTGGGCATATGGAAAACTTGTTAATTCAAGCGAAATATTTAATTAGGAGAGTGCGATGTATAAATCCCCATTAGGCGATCTACGCAAGTCAGTTGATGAAATTACAAGTTATCAAGACATTGCACTGGCAAAAATGACAAAACTGATTTCTAAGAACCATCCACGATACATAGAAAAGTATCAGGAGTTGGGAATTGATATCGCAAGCATCGATACACTGAAAAAATTAGAATCTTTGCCTGTCACCGAAAAAATGGAGCTAGTAACTACCCCTGAGAAATTTAGATTAAAGCCGGAACAAGATTCATCAGATGAATACGTCATTTGGGACATTGTTTACACAGCAGGAACAAGTTCTTCACCAACTCCTATTTATCAAACAAGTTACGATTTCCGGGGAATTCTTCTAGCTCAGATCCGCATGGCTGAAATTCGTGGAATGAGCAATAAGTCTCGAATCATGAATTTGTATCCAATCACCACTCATCCTCATGGGGCTTGGCTGCGAGCCAATCACGCAGCAGCAGCGTTAGGTTGTGCAATTACCTCTGGCATGAGCGGTCGTGATTTTGGTTCATTTGAACTGACACGGAAAACTTCCGAGATTGTTGATCTTACGATTCATACTGATCCAACAACTCTTTGGGGCGTTCCTTCATATATTCGCGAAGTGCTAAGCCAAATAGATCAAAAGGGACTCAAACTTCCTAACTTAGACATGATTGCAGTAAGCGGCGAACCATGCACAACTGCAATGCGTGAATCTCTCACCGAATTAGCAGAGTCTGTTTCCAATACCAAAGTGATCGTTTCAGATAGCTTGGGCGCTTCTGAACTTCAATGTGGTTTAGTTGAATGCACCATTGGTGCAGGATTTCATAATCCAGCTCCTGAATTGTTCTTACTTGAGGCTTTGGATGAACACGGTAAGCGTGTTCCCGAAGGTGAAATTGGAAGCCTTGCAATTACGCATTTGGATCGACGAGGCACTGTCCTTCTTAGATACCTGCTTGGAGATAAAGTTCAAATTACTTACCAAAATTGTGAGAATTGCGGCCGTGGCGGTGGGCGAATCGTTGCTCATAAAGGCCGCGAAGGTCGATTTACAAAAATTCGTGGCAACTTAGTTAATATCGATGAACTTCTCAAGGTTTTAGCTGAAGATAAATCAATTGTGGAGTATCAAGTTGAAATACATAAGCAAGTCAAAACAGATCCTCTCTCACTTGATGAACTGACGGTTCGCGTTGTTCCAGGTTCTGCGTGTGATACCAAAGAGATTGCAAAGAAAGTAGTTTCTGCTATTCGAATCACTCCAATTGTTGAAATTGTAAATCGTGAGCAAATTTGGGGTAATGGCACAACTTTGAAGGCGACCCGAATTTTAGACTCACGAAACATTGGATAATGTGCAGATGACTCTCAATACAAATCAAGTCATTGACACTCACTCTCATTTTTGGCCTTCTGAAATGGTTAAGTCCTTGAAGTCTGGAGGGACCTGGCACGGATGGTCACTGACAAAGAATCAGGCTGGAAAGCTATCTGTCTCCAGAAACAATCGAAGCGCTCCTTTTGAATTCGATGAATATGCCGGTGACTTAATCCTTAGACGAACCAAACGGCTGGAACTAGAAAAAATCACCAAAGAACTATTGATGGTCCCTTCATTTTTATGGGGTTATGAAATGGATTCCAAAGATGCCGCTGCAATGTGCCGCGATATCAACCGTGAAATGGCAGAGGCTGCGGTAACAACCAATGGTGCAGCTATCGGTCTGGGAGTTGTTCCGTTACAAGATCCAGAACTAACCCGCAAGGAAGTTGAGTTTGCTGTTAAAGAGTTAGGCATCACAGCATTTTCGATCGGAACGAGCGTTGATAAGAAGTCTTTAGATGATCCAACTGTGCGAGCATCCCTTGAGATCCTCTTTGAGACAGATCTGCCCGTGTTAATTCACGGAGTTTATTTCGACAGAGTTGGTGCTGAGCGACTGCCTAATTATTACTTTGGAAACTCATTTTCTGTGCCGCTAGAAACTAGCGTTGCCTTAATGTCACTTATATTTTCAGGTCTTCCAGATCAATTTCCAGATCTACGACTTGCATCTTCACATGGTGGCGGTTGGATTCACTATGGCTTAGGCCGCTTCGAAATGAGACTTGCCCATGGTCATGACCGAGGAAAAATGCAAGGAATGCCTTCTGAATATTTAAAGCGTTTTTACTATGACTGCCTTGTCCATGATCCAGATACCTTGGAATATTTAGTCAAAAAGGTTGGTGCCTCACAAATTCTAATAGGCACTGACTTTCCTTTTGGAGGCGACATAATCGGAGGATCGACTAATTGGATTAACTCAATGAGTTTCTTGTCTGAAAATGAAAAGACAGCCATTCGATATGAAAATGCTGAACGATTTCTTCGGTTAAAGAATTAAAGCAACGGTTACTTACCAACACCCAAGAATCTACCCAAGTCTTTTGATGGGTCTAACACGGCACTTAAGAGCTTCTTTGTGTATTCATGCTTTGGACGTTGGAAGATCTCATCTACTGAACCCATTTCAACGATCTTTCCTGATTCCATGACGCAAATATCATCTGAAATGAAGGCAACAGTTCCTAGATCGTGTCCAATGAATAGATATGTAAGTTGGAATTTTTCTTGTAACTCTTTCAGCAAATTCAAAATCTGAGCCTGAATAGATAGATCCAGAGAAGAAATCGGTTCATCTAAAATAATAAACTCTGGCTGTAGCTTGACCACCTGAGAGTTGATGTGGGTACCTCTCTGCATAACTTGGCTCTAAGCCAACCATCTTGAGTAAGTCATATACGCGCGCAGTTCTTTCTTCTTTGGTTCCAATTTTATGTACTACCAATGGCTCTGAAATTGATTTCAAAACAGTCATTTTTGGATTTAGAGAAGAAAATGGATCCTGAAAAACAGTCTGAACACGACGTCTGAAGTTTTTTAACTCCGGGCCGGCAAGTTGATCAATTTCTACACCATCAAATTTTACTGATCCAGATGTTGGTGCCAGTAGTTTTGCCAAGATTGAAGCAACAGTTGATTTTCCAGAACCTGATTCACCAACTACACCAAGAGCTCTTCCACGATAGATCTTGAAATCTACATTATCTACAGCTCGTAAGTTGGTTCGAGAACCGCGCTTACCAATTTTGTAGTCCTTAACTAGGCCATGAACTTCAATTAACGGTTTATTATCAATGCTCATTGGTTACTCTCTTTGGGGTTGTGGCAAGCAAAGGAGTGCTGCGAAATTTTTGTGGCCTGCGTAGAGGAAAGAACTGGGACATCAGTTTTGCATTTCTCAATTGCGCGAGTACATCGTGGGTGAAACGCGCAACCTTTTGGAATCGTTGCTAGCGATGGTGGTGTTCCAGAAATTGTCGTTAACCTTTCAGCAGAGCTAGATCCAATTCTTGGCATTGAAGACAATAAAGCTTGAGTGTAAGGATGCTTAGGTGATTCAAGAACCTCCTTAGCCGTTCCTGTCTCAACAATTCGACCCGCATACATAATGGCAATTCGATCAGCAATTGAAGCTGCCACACCAATATTGTGCGTAATCAAGACAACTGCCATTTTGCGTTCATTGCGAAGTTTTTGAATCAATTCCAAAACGGCCACCTGGACTGAGGCATCCAGCGCAGTAGTAGGTTCATCTGCAATCAAAAGTGTTGGGTTGAGCGCAATCGCCATTGCAATTACAACTCTTTGGCGCTGCCCTCCAGATAGCTGGTGAGAGAACTGGTCTGCACGACGCTTAGGGTCTGGAATCTGAACAGAATCCAAAAGATTTACAGCCTGATCCCACGCATCACTCTTGGACATACCTTTATGAACTGTGAAAATTTCGGCAATCTGAGCACCCACTTTGAAGCATGGGTCCAAAGATGTCAGCGGATCTTGAAAGATAACACCGATCTTTTCTGCGCGTAGCTTGCGCAACTCTTCTTGATTAGCACCAAGGATCTCTTTGCCTTCAAATTTAATTGAACCAGTCACATGTGCGGTATTTGGAAGTAAGCCAGAAACTGCATGTACTGAGACAGACTTTCCTGCTCCAGACTCCCCCAGAATCACAAATGTTTCACCAGGTGCCACTGACCAATTAGTCGAGTGAATTGCCTGCAGTGGGCCTTTAGAAGTGTTAAAAACAACGTCTAAATTACTGACTGACACGACAGGTTCTAGATTTTCCATATTTGTACTCACCTAGATGTCCTTTGTCTGTGGATCAAGTCGGTCGCTTAGCCAGTCACCAAACACATTGACGCTCAATACTGTAAACAAAATTGCAATAGCCGGGAAGGTCGCGATCCACCATGCAGTTTCAAGGTAGTTTCTACCTTCGCTGAGCATTGAACCCCAAGTTGGTGTTGAAAGCGGAACACCTAGTCCAAGGTAACTCATTGAACTCTCTGCGATGATCGTTTGAGCAACTACGAATGTCCAAACAACCATCATTGACCCAACAATATTTGGAACAATGTGCTGGAAAACTAAACCAAAACCAGAACGACCTGAGGAAATTGCTGCTCGGTAGAACTCGCTTTCTTTAACACTAAGAGATTTTGCATGTGCCAAACGTGCAAACGGAGTCCAAAGCCAAACAACGAGTGTGACAATAATTGTTATAACACCCGACCCGACAATTGAGACGATTGCGATAGCTACGATCAAAAATGGAAATGCGGTTTGAATGTCAACAATGCGAAGAATGACTGCCTCTTGCCACCCTCTGAAGTAGGCAGCGATTAGCCCCAAGAAGCCTCCTATGAGCATCGCAAATGTTGCAGTTGCAAGGCCTACCGCAAAGGAAATCTTTCCACCATGAATGAGACGACTAAATACGTCACGCCCAAGTTGGTCTGAACCAAGTAAATAACTTGCAGATTCACCATCGGTACCTGGCGGAACAAGTCGGAAGAATAAATCTTGATAACCAGGATCTTGAGGTACCCAAAGACTTGCAGTAAAACTAATAAGAGCGGCCACCGACAAAAAAGCAATACTTATAGGGCCTGCCTGAAGAAATCTCTTTTTTCGATCTCCTGTAGAAATCTTTGATGCCAACTTTGAACCAAGGAGCATGGTTGATAATGAAGTCTTAGACATAATTTTAATTTACCTTTGCTCGTAAGCGAGGGTCAACAAATTGATACAAGAGATCCACAATCAAGTTCACAATAACAACCATTACCGCCACAGTGAATACACCTGCTTCTAGTAGCGGATAATCTCTAGCTTTCACAGCGTTAACCATGAGCGATCCGATCCCCGGCCAAGCAAATACCGCTTCAATGATTACTGCTCCGCCAACAAATTTACCAAGGTCGATTCCGATCAGAGATAACATGGGGACAGAAATATTACGCAAAATATGCTTAAAACGAATTCTTGTATTTGTAAATCCCAAAGATTTACCTGTTCTTACGTAGCCGCGACTTAGTTCTTCAATGAAGTACGCGCGGACAAGTCGAGTGTGTCGTGCCATGAGAACTGCAGATAGAGCAATTGCCGGCATGATGATGCTAGAAAACTCTTCATTTCCAAAACTTGGAAGAATTTTCAACCACACCGAAAAGACCAAAATGAGAAAAATACCGATAACAAATGGTGGAATCGATTGACCCAACATTGACATAGACATGATGAATTTTCCTGAAAACTCTTTACGCTTAACAGCTGCAAATATTCCTGCTGGGATTGCGACAATCATGGCCAATAAGAAGGCCACAAGACTTAAGTAAAGTGTATTTGGAAGTGAATCCAAGATAAGCGGCATAGATGGCTGCAAATAAATATAGGAATCACCAAAATTTAACGTTGCTAAGTTTTGTAAGAACGATAGGTACTGCTCAATTCCTGATCGATTCAACCCTAAAGACTCGCGAATGCTGTCAATATCTGCAGATGTCGCATCACTTCCAGCAATTGCTAATGCAGGGTCGCCGCTAATACGTACAAGGACGAATAGCAACGTTGAAATCCCGAGCACTACAAGGATTAGTTGTAGTGCTCGGGATATTAGAACTTGAAGCATGCGTTGATGCTCTTAGTTTCCAATTCCAACGAGGTCAATATTTCCACCTGGATCTACAAAGAAACGCTTGGTGGTTTTCTTGCCTGCCCAGATATCTGGTGTGTGGATACCCCACAGAATTGGTGCTTCTTCCTTCAGGATCTTGCCTGCGCCGCAGAATGCTGCAGTACGTGCGGCAGATCCAAGCTTGAGGGAAAGAGCATCTTCCATGTACTTATCGTATTGCGCATTGGCAAATCCGATGTTGTGTGTTGAGTAACCAGATGTGTAACGCTCCATCTGTACACCAGCATCTAGATCTGGTGAAGATGACATGCGCCATGCAAAGAGATCCTTACGAGGAATTGCTCCACGCAAGTAGTAGACGTCAAGGAACTTAGAGAATTCAAGAACTTCAACGGTTACCTTGTCGACTGCATCCAACTTTTCAATCATCTGTGCGATTGCCTGAGCCATCAACACGTCATTTGTGATGTATGCAGTTGAAGTCTGGAAGGTTAGATTCAACTTAGAAGCTGAAGTGTATCCAGCAGCCTTCATCAAATCATTGGCCTTCTTTAGGTCAAATGGATATGCCTTGATGTCTTTGCAGTAGCCAGTGAGGTTACTTGGCACAAGCTGTGCTTGAGCAACTGAACCATAGCCACCATTTACACCTGTAATCAACAGTTGCTTATCGACAGCTAAGTTGAGTGCTTGGCGAACTCTCTTGTCCGCAAGCGGACCAGTCTTTGCCATCAAACTCATGTGATAAGTCGCTGGCTCAGTAATAGCCTGAATTGCGAAGTTTGCACTCTTTAGTGGTGCTAGATCATCTGTTGGAACTTTGTTCACAACATCTAGTCCACCAGAGCGTAATCCTGACATTCTAGAAGAATCTTCTGGAATAACCTTGAAGATTACCTTCGTAGCGGCTGGAACTACGCGAAGTGAGAATGGGTTTGGCTCAAGAATCAATTCAACGTTTGGAGTGAACTTAGTTGCTATGAATGGACCCGTAGCAATTGGTGCACGCCAGAATGTTGATGCTCCCTGTGCGGCAAATGCCACCGGAGGCAAAATTGGAATTGTTCCCAAAACACGAGGTAGCAAGTCACGTGGCGCATAGGTCACGATACGAACTTGAGAATCAGAAAGAATGTCAACTCGGCGAATATCATTAATCTTTGCGCGAAGTCCGGCGTTGTTCTTTGGATCCTTAACCCAATCAAGTGATGCCTTTACAGCCTTTGCATCAACTGGCTCACCGTTAGGGAACTTCTTTCCCTTAATGAGATTGAAAATCCAGTTCTCCGGAACACCCTTTTCTTGACTCCATGAATCAGCAACGTTTGGCTTGATGATTGGAGTTCCAGTTGAAAGCTCAACTCGAGTTAACGCAGAATAAATCGCACCCACAATAAATGAACGTGGTGGTGCGCTAGCAGCAAATGCTTCAAGAGTTGCAGGTAGTGAACCAATTCCAATGGTTACAGTTCCGCCTGTTCCTGCAGTGAATGCTTTCGTCCACTTTTTTGGGCCAGTCATTGTGCCGCTACAGATCAACACAGAGTTATTTACATATTCCTGCTCTTTAAGGTTTACGCACTTACCACCAGCAACAGCTGCTGTTGCCGCGTTTGCGGAAGTACTAATTGCGCCGATCAATGAAAATGCTAAGGCACATGAAACCGTCACGCCTAACATTTTTTTTGAAAAGGTTACAAAATTTGCCATGCTAATGCATCTCCTTTTTGAAGCACCAAGTGCTTCCCTTGAAATCGCAACCCATCTGAGAGACCCCAGGGGATTGCGTAAGGCTAACTACCCCCTATAGGAGAGTCAACAGTCTTTTGCGATAAATTTAGAAGCCCAAACCTCGGTCATAGAGGCCCCGTAATTTCGCCCCAGAGTTCCAGAGCACCAAATTTTCACAGAATTGATCTACAACCCTTTTAGCCCTTAATGGCGAACCCCCAGCGATGTGTGGAGTAATAACAAGATCACTTCTTTCATAGTTCTCATTACTGGCCAGTAAAGGTTCAGTTTCAGCTACATCCAAGCCGGCGGCTCGCAGATGTTTTTGATCCAGTAGCGTCAGCAAGTCTTTATGGACCACCAGACCGCCCCGAGAAACATTAATCAGAATTGAGCCCTGCTTCATTTTTGACATTAGTTGAAAATCAAACCAACCCTTGTTCGATGGCGTTAAGGGCAGAGTGAGGCAGACCACATCGCACTCTCCTAAGACATCTTCAATGCGATCTGGGGTCACGACCTGATCTAGAAATTCACCACTGACTGAAGGGTTGATGTCTACGCCAATAACCTTCTGAAACTCAAAACCTTTAGCTCTTTTGGCAACGGCTTGTCCTGCAGATCCCATACCGACAATTGCAATTACTTTGTCTGTAAATTCCCATTGCTTAATTCGAATCTCTTCTCGATGTTCCCACCCTGGATTTCTGATTGCATCAGCAACCCCGCGAGTGATGGCAAGTAAAAGAGAGAATGCATGTTCGGCAAGATGAGAACCAACTAATCCCCGTGCAGAAACTAATTGAATTGGTTTATCGCCAATGTAATCTGCAATTTTATTAACGCCGGCACCTACTGATTGAACCCATTGCAATTGTGTTGCATCGGGAAAGAACTCTGGACAGATATCTCCGAAAATTACTTGAGCCTTCTTGGAAAGTTCTATTGCCTCGAACTTATCGCGAGTGATCACTACTTCGATATCTCCTGCGCTTTTTCGAATCTGATCTATTTCAGAATCGGTGACAGGGGCTATTAAGTCCAGTGGGTAGACAAGAATCAATTGGATATCCCTGATGAAGGCTGGGAAAGAATCTTGGCTGCTTCATGTGAGGCGATCATTTCTCCCACTGCATAATCTGAAATGATTTTGGTGTACTCATGAATAGATGCGGAATCTACGGTTTTTTCACCAAATTTAGCGGGCAACGTTCCACACAAATCAACAACAAACTTAACCTTAAAGTCCTTGGCTACCGCGTCAAATGCTGTGGCAAGAACACACACATTGAATGTGAATCCACAAAGCCAGGTTTCTTTGACTCCATTTTCGCGAAGAATGATCTCTAAATCTGTATCGTGAAAAGAACTATGGCGAGG
>Ga0315903_10005125_pt1 | contig 17198 bp, 12 predicted proteins | sample LakEriMetagenome_7_FD_203524 | JGI IMG/M metagenome (GOLD analysis project Ga0315903, IMG submission 203524) | Freshwater fungal communities from buoy surface, Lake Erie, Ohio, United States - Buoy 2 MA119 | ecosystem: Environmental > Aquatic > Freshwater > Lake | place: USA: Lake Erie, Ohio...
TCTAAAACATTCATTTTAATTCCTGCATTATGAACAATCACCGTACCTCGCATATAAGTTCCGGTTGCCATATCTACTAAACCTTCAACCTTCCAAAATATATTGCAGGCTAAGCCTCCATTAATTTTACTTTAGATGCTGCATTCGTTGAGAACGCCGCTTGTATTTGAAATATAAATACGGCATTTGGATTATCTAGTCCATTTAAAATAAGATCCCCTTTCAGTGTTGTAACGCCTGAAATATAATAAACGCCGGGCACTAAGGTATCGCTGTTACCCAGAAGTGGTGCGACGAAAAAATTAGGGATTGCTGCATTTAATTGTAGATAAGCAGTGTTTAAATCAGCTTAGCACAATGCTGTTGTACCATTACCACTATGCATGACACCATTTACGTTTCCAAAGCCAGTACCAGCACCACTGTTGCTGCCTACATCGCCAGTGATTTGAGCAATACCGGTATTTGTTATGGCACCCACACTAGTAAATAAAATAAAGGAGGCGGCTGAACCTAAGTTTGGAGCTTGTGCAAAGATTGCATTTTCAGTAAAAAAGAATAGTACAAATGTTGCTAATGCCAGAGATAAATTTTTCATGATATATGCAGAATTATTATGTTGAAATTCTACCGTAAATAAACACCATCATAAACGCTAGGCGTTTACATTTTAGCGGTTAAGATTTACATCATTCATACTTTATGTTAACATGACCATTAATATGAAGAAAGAAAATAAGAATCAACAGAAATTTGTTTCTCTAAGTGCATAAAAAAACCAACGTGACAATGAGAAGCCGAATTTTCATACTAACTTTTTTTCAAGATATTTCAAAATTCAAGTCATTGGGGAAGCTTCTAGAAATATGGAAAATCAGGCTGTATATGGATGAGGTGGTGAAGTCTAAAAATCTAAAGAGGGAAAAGAGTGATATTGTACAGAGGAGGAAATGATAATTAGCGATTATGAAGACAAGTTCTTAATCATAGTGTATAAAATTCTTGAAAGTTCATCTGTCATGAGAAGTAGTTTATTGAATTCTTCTTCTTCAATTATTTTGTCATGATGTAAAATATCTAAAACTGCAATGCATTCAAATACAGAGCCTCTTGCTGTTGTAAAATAGTTTTTTCTATCGGGTTTAGAAAATTTTGCAGAACCTTAGGCATTGTTTAATGCAACCCTGAAGGATGCCCTTCCTAATTGGTCATTTCTAAAACTATCTAACTTATTTGCCTTGACGATTTGCTTACAACTTTTACGAAAAGTCTTTGATTTTTTATAAACTTCAAGATTTTGGAAATCAAATGACATTTTCGTACTTAAGTTTAGTTTTAGTGTGAGAATGAGTGTGAGTGCGAACTCCGAATCGTTCCTCTCGGTGCAGAAAAAAAATCAGAGTTCGTATTCGCACTTTGTGCTTACACTTACTCTGATTTTTTAGTTACCCGACCTGGATTCGAACCAAGACTAACAGTACCAAAAACTGCTGTGCTACCATTACACCATCAGGCAATCGAAGTGCAAATATAGAAAGCGTTTTGAAAAATAACAAAAAGAAATTTGAAAGTTTAAAATTTTGTTGAAATTGTGTGGCTCCTAATTTATTATTTAAGAAATAAATGTGTTTATACCGAAACGAAATATGTAACACCGATTGGTATTGTTGTAAGATTCCTTCGTCATCAACATCAATATCATCGGCACAGCCAGACCTATTTTCCTAAACTCAATGCTTCTTAATATATCTTCAATCGGCATATACTCCCGATGATTTCTACTGGGATAAGATTTTCACTTGAAAGTTTCTTTTGCAATAAAAGATTGGTCAAAATTGAAAATCACATTGGTATTACAAAGTATTGCAATATTTTTACAACATGAATAGCCAACTGTTCCAAGTCTTCAACATGCCTGCAATCGAAAATGAGAATAATAAAGTCGATTGGCAGTTATTAACCGATAAATATCCATATGTAGCCTTATTCCAATTTGCTAAATTTGCGCAAATGCCAGATTCATTAAGAAATTTAAGCGATTTGGCATTGTATAAAAGAGATCCTATTTTATTCGCTGATTTCTATCATAACATACAAAACATTCCTCATCATGAAACTGTATTATCAGGCAACTCGAAAAACGAGGAAATCCAAACTATCAAAACGCATCCTCAAAACATAACATCAAAGGAAGAAATTATTGAGCATGAAATAATCACGTTTAATATTGAGAATTTGCAGATATCGAGCTTGAATAATAAAAGTAAAAGTGATAATCAACCCGATCCTAAGAGTCAAAATACGGAGCATGAAGCACATGTTGGCGTTGAAAATAAGAATGACGATGAAAAGCTTGTGGAAGCTTTATATGATATATCTAAAGTTGATGCCACTGAGCCTGCACCAATCATTATTGAGAATTACAAGGATGAATTGGGCAAACTAACAGAAAAAGATTTGTCAACTGTCTTCGAAATAGAACTTACTTCGCTGGAAATCGAAAATGAAACCACACAAGATGGTATTCTAACCGAAACAAATATAGTTGAACCGCATATCACACTTCAAGATAAGAAAGCAGTGAATATAGCTTCCAATCCGGTTGAATCTAAAATAAGCTTAAAAGAGGTTGATGATAAATCGATGGATATTGACAAACCAATTGAATCAAAAACTGACCCAGAAGATGATGATAAAAAGTCACTCATGGTCATGATGAGTTTCACAGAATGGCTAAATCACTTCAAAACAAAAGCCACAAGAGAGAAGGAAGAAGAAAAATCGCAAAAAGCTTTAAAAACAGCTTGGCAAAAAGAAAAATTACAAGCAGCTATTGAAGAAGAAAGTGATGAAATTCCAGAGAGTATATTTAAACAAGCTATGGACTCAATTTCATTAGAAACAGATACCGCAAGTGAGGCTTTAGCAAGTATTTTGGCTAAACAAGGCAAAACTGATAAAGCAATTGATATGTACAAGAAATTAAGTTTGCGAAATCCCGAAAAAAGTGCTTATTTTGCCAACCTTATAAATGAACTTAAATCTTAATTTATTTAATATATGAATATCGCAATTTTAATTTTAATTATCATTACCTGTGCTGTAATCGCATTTTTCGTACTAATACAAAATCCTAAAGGTGGAGGTTTATCAGGCGAATTTGGCGGAATGGGTACACAATTGATGGGTGCTAAACAAAGCACTGATGTTGTAGAAAAAGGAACTTGGGTAAGTGCTGCTGTATTATTGGTATTAGTACTTGGTTCATTTGTAATGGCTGACAAAGGTGGTACAGCAAAAAATCAAAAATCAAAAGCAGAAGAAGCTACAAAAGCGAACAAAATTCCTGCTGCACCAGCACCTGTTGCTCCGCAAGCACCAGCTGCGCCTGTAACTAATGCAACCCCACCAACTGGTAATACAGCCCCAACAGGACAAACAAATTAATTCTAACTTAATTTATATAAAAACTTAAAGCAATCTTTAACGAGGTTGCTTTTTTTAGTGTGCTAATTCAGCTTTCAGAAATTTACCAGTAATACTTGTTTTCGATTTTACTATTTCTTCGGGTGTTCCCTCTGCTACCAAAGTTCCGCCTCCACTTCCACCCTCAGGACCAATATCGATAATATGATCTGCCACTTTGATTACATCCATACTATGTTCAATTACGAGTACTGTATTTCCACGATCTACTAATTTCTGTAAAACGAGTAATAACATTTGAATATCCTGAAAGTGCAAACCCGTTGTTGGCTCATCTAAAATATAAAATGTTTGGCCGGTATCTTTCTTTGCCAATTCAGTTGCAAGCTTTACGCGTTGCGCTTCTCCACCGCTTAAAGTAACTGCACTTTGCCCAAGCGTGATGTATCCCAAACCCACTTCTTCGAGGGTTTTCACTTTCCGATACAATGAAGGAATATGTTTAAAAAAATCAGTTGCCTCTGCGACTGTCATTTCTAAAACATCAGAAATAGACTTACCCTTGTATTTAATTTCTAAAGTTTCACGGTTAAATCTTCTACCATTACAACGTTCACAATGAACATGAACATCAGGTAAAAAGTTCATTTCTATTGTTTTTATGCCGGCACCTTCACAAGTTTCACACCTCCCCCCTTTTACATTGAATGAGAATCTACCTGGTTTATACCCTCTAATTTTGGCTTCTGGAATTACCGAATACAATTGTCTCACATCATTGAAAAAATTACAATAAGTTGCAGGATTACTGCGTGGTGTTCGACCAATGGGTGATTGATCAATTTCAATTACTTTATCAATATGCTCCAAGCCTTTCACAGTTTTGTAAGGCATGATCTGAGTTTTACTTTTATAAACATGCTTAGATAGAATTGGATATAAGGTTTCAGAAATCAAAGTGGATTTACCACTGCCCGAGACTCCCGTAACAGCTATAAATTTACCCAAAGGAAATTTTACTTCTATTGATTTTAAGTTATGACCACTTGCGCCTTTGATTTCAATATGTTTGCCGTTTCCCTTACGTCGTTCTGCTGGTATTTCAATTATTTGAGTGCCTTTTAAAAAGTTAGCAGTGGGTGTATTCTGCTTTAAAAATTGTTTTGGTGCACCTTCACTTACAATATTGCCACCTAATCTGCCTGCACCTGGACCAATATCAATCAGGTGATCCGCATGCAACATAATATCTTTGTCATGCTCTACCACAATGACGGTATTACCGACATCGCGTAAAGATTGCAACGCCATTATCAATCTTTGATTATCACGCTGATGTAAACCGATGCTTGGCTCATCGAGTATATAAGTTATTCCTTTTAGCTTTGAACCTATTTGAGTGGCTAACCGGATCCGTTGGCTTTCTCCACCACTTAATGTACGCGAAGTTCTGTCTAAGGTCAAATAATCCAAGCCTACATCTAATAAAAAATTTAATCTGTCATTGATTTCCTTCACAATTTCAACAGCAATCATGTTTTGCTTCTTACTTAAACGCTTATCAATTCCATGGAACCATTGTTTTAATTCACTTAAATTATATTGACTCAATTCGGCAATATTCTTCTCATTCACCTTAAACCATAAGCTCTCTTTTCTCAGTCTTGCGCCGTGGCAACTAGGACAATGGTTACTAAACATAAATTTTTCTGCCCATTGTTTCACATAATCACTGCCTGTATCGTTGAACCATCGAATCACCATATTTACTATACCTTCATATTCAGTTTGATAAACTGTAGATGATTCATCAAAATCGATTGTCAAGTCAATCTTCGCATCTTCAGTCCCATATAATAATACATTTAGCGCTTTCTCCGGAATAGAGGCAATAGGCTTGTTGACATCGAATTTATACTTTTTGGCTAAGGCTTGCACTTGTTGATAAGTATATGTATCGCGGGCTAGACCTAAAGGAGCAACTCCTCCATCTGCAATACTGATACTTTTATCAGGAATTACAGATTCTAAATCAATTAGGAATACAGTACCCAAACCTTTGCATTGCGGGCAAGAACCATAGGGCGAATTAAATGAAAATGAATTCGGGCTTGGCTCATCATATGAAATACCAGTATCTGCACACATTAAGAGCTTGGATAAAAGTTGTGAATTACTTGTATCATCATGGTTTACGATTAAGACTTGATCATTGCCATGTTTCAGTGCGCTTTGCAAACTTTCAATTAATCGCAAGCGTTCTTTACCATCCACTGCCAATCGATCGATAACAATTTCGATATCATGTACCTTATAACGATCTACTTGCATTTTTTCTTTCAACTCCAATAATTCGCCATCAATCCTAACTCGTAAAAAGCCTTGTTTGCGAAGCTGTTCGAATAATTCACGGTAATGACCTTTTCGTCCTTTTACTATGGGAGCTAATAAAATGATTCTTTGTTTGTTAAAATGCGAGATAATATGTTCGAGCATTTCTTCTTCAGAATATCGAACCATCATTTTCCCTGTATTATAACTGTATGCTTCTCCAGCACGAGCGAATAATAAGCGTAAGAAGTCATAAATTTCAGTTACGGTCCCTACTGTGGAGCGCGGGCTTTTATTTGTTGTTTTTTGCTCAATGGCAACCACAGGTGAAAGTCCATCAATTTTATCAACATCAGGTCTTTCCATATTTCCAACAAACTGACGAGCATAGGCGGAGAAACTCTCCATATAACGACGTTGTCCTTCAGCATGTATAGTATCGAATGCCAAGGAAGACTTACCACTTCCGCTTATACCTGTAATTACCGTGAGTTTATTTTTAGGGATTTTAATAGAAATATTCTTCAAATTGTGTTCACGTGCACCTGTAACTTCAATAAAATTTTGCATTGCAGCGAAATTAAATCAATTAATTTGATGCTGGCTTAATTTAGTAAATGAGCCAAGTTTTATCATAAATTTTATTTAAAGTCAATAAAAAAGAGGACTAAAATTTTGATTCTATCATAAGGTTTGTACCTTTAGCCTAGATCTTTGAACAAATTTTATTTAACCGTTAAAATATTAAAAAAAATGAACGTACAAATTCGCACGCAGCGTTTTGATGCTGACAAAAAATTGATTGAACATGTAAACGAAAAATTAGAGAAATTGAAAACTTATCATGATAGTATTGTTGATATTGACGTCTATTTGAAAGTTGACAATGTGGTGCATCATATAAAAGACAAAATCGCTGAAATAAAAGTTCACATCCCCAAACACACATTTTTTGTTAAACACGAATCGAAGCAATTTGAAGAATCATTTGACTTGGCTTTAAAAGCAGTGATTGACCAAATAAAAAGTTATAAAGAAAAACAAATGGCGACTCACTAAAGTGAAATAAAAAATACCCTTATAAAACGTAAGGGTATTTTTTTTGTATCTATTTTTACAAAGTTTTGATACAATTCCCGAACTGTAAAATAAATTTAGGCTTACGCATTACGAATAAACGTGATGATGGTTACCACAACCTTGATACTATATTTTATCCATTGCCATTACATGATGCTTTAGAGTTAATAAATGGACAAGAATTTTCGTTCGCACAAAGTGGAATTATCATAGAGGGAAATTCAGATGATAACTTGGTCATAAAAGCATATCAACTACTCAAAAGAGATTATCCAAGTATAGCTTCTATTCAAATTCACTTGTTGAAAAAAATACCAACCGGTGCAGGTTTAGGTGGCGGATCAGCAGATGCAAGCTTTATGCTGATGATGCTTAACAAACATTTTCAACTTAATATTTCTAAGGAAAAAATATTGGCTTACGCATTGCAATTAGGTAGCGATTGTCCATTTTTCATTCATAATGTACCTTGCTATGGTATTTCGCGCGGTGAAGAATTAGAACCCGTGCACCTTGATTTATCGGCCTATAAGTTTTTACTTGTAAAACCTAATGTTCACATACCCACTTCATGGGCTTTTCAGCAATTAAGTCCGGTACCACCATTAAAGACATGTAAGCAGGTTGTGATGCAACCAATTGCTACATGGCAAAATGAACTAATCAACGATTTTGAAACGCCTATATTTAAAGCCTATCCTCAGCTTGCATCGATTAAGCAAACACTAATAGAAAAAGGCGCTTTGTATGCTTCGATGAGTGGCAGTGGAAGCACAGTATATGGCATTTTTACCGACGAATTTGTAGTAGAAGAACTGTTTCCTGATTGTGAGCATTATTGGATTTAACAGTCTAACTCGTGCTGTTAAATAATAGGTAAATCAAAGTAAAAACTATTTTGAAAACCTACATTTGCGGGAGTGAAAAAAACTTTTGTCATTATAAGTACCTTAGTTGTGTTATCCGTGCTTGGTATTATTTATTTACAGGTAGAATGGATTACAGGCGCCGTCAAGTTAAAGCGAGAGCAATACGATAGTGATATTTATACAACACTCAACAATATTAAAGATTCGATTGATAAAAAAAAGAATCTTGAAGGAATTGGGTTTGTATTTCAAGCACCCGCTTTATCATTTGGTAATTTTATACCTACCTCAAACATCTTCAGCAATTATGAACTTAAAGAACTCATTAAAAAAGAGTTGCTAAGAAAAAACATCCGACAGCCTTTCGAGTTTTGTATTACGAATGAATCTCGCTTACCCATTATGTTTAGCACTGGCTATAAGAGTGATTATATGGATGCTGAAAACAATTATGAAGTTTTTTTGAATGGAAGTAATATCATAAATAATGAAGTCCTTAATTTATATATCATAGAGCCCGAAGATTACTTTAAAAAACACAAAGCTTATTTATTGGTATTTGCTATATTATTTACATCGACAATTATTGCTGCATTTATGCTCACGATTAAAACACTTTTTAGTCAGAAAAAATTATCAGAAATTAAATCTGATTTTATTAATAACATGACACATGAATTTAAAACACCGATTGCTACAATTCAGTTGGCTTCGGATGCTTTAAATAATGAGAAAGTAATCAATAACGCCGATCAAATACGTTATTACACAGGTATTATAAAGGAAGAAAATAGAAGAATGAATAGTCAGGTAGAGAAAATTCTGCAGGCCTCACAATTGGAAAAAGATGAAATTAAATTACAGCTTAAACCTTTAAATGCGCATGATATAATAAAACGTGTAGAGACAAATCTAAAACTTCAGTTAGAAGAAATTCAGGCTCAATTTAATTGTCACCTGTTAGCCACGAAATCGATAGTTGCAGCGGATGAAGTTCATTTTACGAATATTCTTTTTAACCTAATAGATAATGCCATTAAATATTCGAAAGATAATCTAATTATCGAAATCACAACTAAGAATATAGGACATCAGCTATTGATAACGGTGAAGGATAATGGAATCGGCATGGATAAAGAAACTCAGAAAAATGTCTACGAGAAATTCTTTCGGGCGCATACAGGTAATGTTCACAATGTTAAAGGTTTTGGTCTTGGCTTAACTTATGTAAAGAATATTGTGTTATCACATAAAGGCAAAATCAGTTTAGAAAGTACCTTAGGTGTTGGAAGTAGTTTTACACTTTCATTCCCTTTACATGAAACCTAAAAAAACCTCTAAGGTTTAAATCTTAGAGGTTACTTTAAATAAAAAAGTTATTGTTTTACATTCTCCATTGCTTATCGGCAAAACGCTCACTCACAACTAAGTCTTTGCTGCCTGCTGTGTATTTGTAGAAACCTTCACCAGATTTCACACCATAGAAACCAGCTTGAACCATGTTTGCTAACAAAGTTGCAGGTGCATATTTCTGGTTGCCGAAGCCCATATGCAATACATTCATGATACTATAACAAGTATCAAGTCCAATAAAATCTGCTAATTGCAAAGGTCCCATTGGATGAGCCATACCTAATTTCATGATAGTATCAATTTCTTCAACACCGGCCACACTCTCTTGTAATGATAGAATCGCTTCATTAATCATAGGCATTAATATTCTGTTGGATATGAATCCTGGATAATCACTTACAACACAAGGAACTTTGCCAATTGCTTTCGACAAATCGATAATTGTGTTCGTTACAGCCCTTTCAGTACCATAACCATTGATGATTTCAACCAATTTCATTACTGGAACTGGATTCATGAAGTGCATTCCTATCACTTTCTCCATACGTTTTGTATGTGAAGCAATACGAGTAATTGAAATTGATGAAGTGTTGGTAGCCAAAATGCAATTCTCTGGAGCCACTTTATCGATATTCTCGAAAATGCGAATTTTCAAGTCGATATTTTCGGTGGCAGCTTCCACAACTAGGTCAGCATCTTTAAGAGATTCAGCTAAATCTGTATATGTTGCAATTCGCTCCATACTGGCTTGTTTGTCAGCTTCTGTCATCGATTGCTTGGCAATTTGTCGATCCATATTTTTACCAATTGTTATCATGGCTTTATTCATGGCATCTTGACTTACATCCATCATGCTTACATTGTAACCATTTTGTGCAAATACATGACAAATTCCATTACCCATTGTTCCTGCACCAATTACAGTTACATTTTTGATGTTCATTGTTTCGTTTTTTGAAGTGTTTAAGGTAGGCTCGAGAGTTGTTGTACTCATAGTTTTATAATTTTTATTGGCGGCAAAGGTATAAGAAAATCGATTTTACAAACAGAAATATTCAGCTATTTTTACACCATGAAATCAACATTTTATCAATATTATTTATACTTTTTCATATTAATATTAAACTTATGTAATTGTAAATCAAATAATCACAAGGATTTGTATCAGAAATGGAAAACAATTAGCTTCAGAAACTCCAAAATGGAAGCTGAAATTCAAAATATGAAGAATTACATTGATACAGTAGGCAATCAAGATCCTGAAATGCGTAAAGCCACTGATATTGAAAATTTGAAGAAAACATTACGAGAAGAACTTGAAATTGGAATTGCTGAGCAAAAAACAAATAATGATAATATGTTTATTGAGTTTCGACCAAATCAATTGATGATAGCTACCTCAATCGATGGCGTTGATTCGGCCATGTTCACAATGGAAGATAATTTCATTAAGGTAGATGATGCCGCTTTAAAAGGTTATGGAGAAAGTATGACTTTTGAAATTTTACAGTTAACAAAAGACCAATTGAGACTTCGCTTGGTAGACTATGGCGATACAACCATTGCAGAAATGAAAGCAGTGCGGTAATTATTTGTGGATTTGACTTACGACTATAATATGCAATTACTTAATTTTTTTTTCGGTTTTAGACTTCTTCTGATTTCATTACATTATTATATATCCGTGATTCAAAATGGGCAGTTATGAATGATTTTTTCCACTTCAAACAGTTTAGCATTCTGCAATCGCGGTGCGCGATGAAGGTTACAGAAATGGCATGCATACAAGGCGCTTGGACTAAAATTCATGAGAAAGCAAATAACTTGCTTGATCTTGGTTTCGGCACTGGATTACTCAGTCTGATGATAGCCCAACAATATCCTAAGCTCGAGATTGATGCGATTGAGATTGACAATGAAGCATTTTTACAAGGTAGTGAAAACATAAGAAGTTCCAAATTTGCGAATCAAATAAGCACCATGCATGGTGATGTGAAAACTTATGAATTAAAAAAGAAATACGATTTCATTATTTGTAATCCTCCATTTTTCGAAAACCAATTAGTGAGTGAATCCTTGCAGAAAAATAAGGCATGGCATAGTGTTGATTTAAGCTTGGCCGAACTCATTAAAATAATACAAAATAATTTAGCAGACCATGGGAAATGTTCCTTAATGTTTCCTATGGAAAGAAAAGACGATGTGCAGAATCAGTTATTAAATTATACGCTATATCCACAACATTACTTATACATTTATCATAGCGAGAATAAAATTCCAAAATATTTTATTTGTATTTATGGCAAACAGATGCATAGTATCCTCGAAAGCAAATTAATTATTCGAGATGGCTCAAACTACACAAAAGAAATGTCGTCGCTAATGAAAGATTTTTATCTTAAACTTTAGTTGTTTGAATTTCTAAATATGCTCTACCCTACGTAAATTTAAATTAGTAACGGGCGCTACTATCAAAGGATACTTTTCAATGGTTACATAAGAGCTATCAAGTCCGAATCCTTTCTCTTCACTCAAACTAATTTTTTTCAACATGAAATAAAAACGCATAATTAAGCGATCGCTCAGTGGCAAATCATTATCATGCGATAAAAATTTCTCCATCACAATAAACTGCCAATCGCCAGCAATTTTATTCTTTTGTAATGATACATACCGACTTGTGATATTTACTTCCTTATTCGTAACCATATCTTCAACTACTTTGCGGAACATTAAATTAATACGTTGTTCTACTCTGAAACCTAAACGAAATTCAATTCTAATAATTTCGTTTGGAATAATTGTATCCACGATATAATCGCATCGATATGGTTCATCAACAACATCAACATGGATGAACCAATATATATCTGCTCGCTTCGGTTTTTTATTCAAAATTGAATACATCACTTTATGCTCTATTTCTTTAGGATTATTGGCACTGGTTAGATAAACCAAATGCGTTGCATATTTAGGGATACTCATATCATTACTCAACTCTTGTAATTGATGGATATAATCTTCCATTTTCACAAATTCCACATATCGATTTTTTATCTTTCGAGCACGGAACCAAACATACATCACACCAAACATTAACCCAGCGATAATAAGAGTTGCATAACCTCCATGTGGAAATTTTGGCATATTGGCTAAAAAGAAACTCGATTCAATAATGATGTAGACTATCAGAAAAAGATAAATAAGACCGCTATTTACCCTTTTCATAACCAAGTAATTTGCGAATAAAATAGTTGTCATGAGCATGGTTGTAATAATAGCTAAGCCATATGCTGCTTCCATGTTTGATGAGCTTTGAAAATAAAGAACCACAAAAACACAACCAATATACAAAAACGTATTCATGCCAGGTATATACAATTGTCCTTTGGCATCAGAAGGGAAATTAATTTTCATTTTAGGCCACAAATTTAATCTTGTTGCCTCGCTAATGAGTGTGTATGAACCTGAAATCATAGCTTGGCTTGCGATTATCGCGGCCAAGGTTGCAATAATCACTCCAGGAATAATAAACCAGGCTGGCATTAAATCATAAAAAGCGTTGATGCCCATTTTTTCAATATTTTCTGAAGAAATTAATGTGCCGCTTCGATTTGCTAATAAATAGGCACCTTGTCCGAAATAATTTAACACCAAACAAATTTTGACATAAATCCATGAGATACGAATATTTGGGCGACCGCAGTGACCCAAATCTGAATATAAAGCCTCAGCACCAGTTGTGCATAAAAATACTGCACCTAATAACCAGAACCCACTGTATTTCACACCAGCTATTTCGTAATGATAGGTCGTTAAAAAATGAAATGCATGATAGGGATTCAAGGCCTTTAAAATATGCCAATCTTGACTCACATTCGTTAAGCCCAAAATAGCTAACATGGTAAACCAAACAAACATAACGGGCCCAAAGAATTTACCAATAAACGCAGTGCCAAATTTTTGCATGAAAAAGAAGAGAGAAATAATAACAAGTACCACTGAAACAATAATATTTTGTGGTAAGGTGTGCAAAGATTTTAATTCACGCAAACCTTCTATAGCAGAAGTTATTGAAATAGGTGGTGTAATAATTCCATCAGCAAGTAAAGCTGCACCACCTATCATGGCTGGTATGACGAGCCATTTCGCCTTACGTCTTACCAACGCGTATAAAGCAAAAGTCCCCCCTTCACCTTTATTATCAGCTTGGAGTACTTTCCACACATACTTGATGGTAGTTTGCAAAGTAATAGTCCATAATATACAAGATAAGCTCCCTACTATGAGTGCCTCGCTAATAGTTAAACCTTTTGTGATTGCATTAAAAACATATAATGGAGAAGTTCCTATGTCACCGTAAATAATTCCAAAAGCAATGAGTACTCCTGCTGCGGATACTTTATTGAGTTGTGTATGTGAGCTCACGAATTTAAGATTTGAATGGGCAAATATAATTGAATTCGGTGCGCTTCTTTAAAATACTTCTGCTAGAACGAAAATTTAAAACTTCCGAATACTCCAAATCGACGAGCTTTTATGTCAGCTTCCGTACCGCGAGGCATAACGCGCCAAACACAATCGACTCGCAAGAACTTAAAGATGTTCTCGGCACCTGTACCCACTTCAATGTAAGGACTTTTCGTAAGGGTTTGAAAGATGAAGTCTTTATTTAAATTCAATTGTTGATTCGCTTGAGTCAATGATCCGTAGACGCCTTTCGCATTCCAGAAAGTTCTGATTTTCATCTTTTCTATATAAGGAATATATTTAAAAAATAAACTTCCTAAGTTATGTTCCATAATAAGTCCTGCGTAGGTATCACTTATATACTCAAACCGATTCATCATGTTGAAGGCCCTGGGAGCATAATAATAGAATTCATTACCTGGGTGTATTTCTAGTAAGTTATAAGGTACAGTTCCAATAATTTTTCCAGCAAAAACATTATAATATAATGAGCCGTAACGTTTCAGCATTTGATTATCAGCCACAGTAAATCGAACTTTCGTATATTGATATTGACCATCTAACAAGCCATTAAACCCTTGTCCAATATACATTTTGAGTAAAGGAAATTTTGTACCCAAACTTGTTCGGTAGTAATTACCTTCAAGCCATTGCTCCCGGTATGCAAATCGTAATTCTAAGCCGATTTCATTGGTGATGGTGCGAACTTGACCTACACCATCTTTATTAAAAATACCATTCGATGGTAAAGGCTCATAAGGTGTGAAGGTGCGACGATCGAAGGATAATAGGTGAGAAAACCCATTGTGATAACTATTGTAAAACTCGAAGCGTTGTTTGTCCACAAATGCAAGTTTCCAAGGAACTCCCTTTTTACGTCCAATTGAGCTAAAAATATTGTCTAAAGAGCCTGCTTCATCATATTGGCTCATACTATTGTCAATGTCGTGCTGAATTTCGGCAAACAAATACATACGTGGTTTACGTTTTAAAATCCACAAGGCTTTTGCGTCATATTTCCATCTTTGGTCGCGCACACCATAAGCCACATAACCACTTAAATAAATATTTTTAAATAATTTAGGAGTGGTTCCGAGGCTGAAACGCCACCTTGTACCCTCTACTGGATTTCGGCTGTACAAGTTGTAAAAAGAGCCAAGCTCGAGTGGGCCAATTTCTTTAATTCCTGTACCTAAAAAGTAAAAGAGGTTGTAATATTTTTTATAAATTGGTAAGCTTTGAATCGTATCTATCATTTGATAAATCGCTTTCTCATTTTTAGATAATGAATCATGCCGAACTTGATTCCAATAAACTTCATTACGACGAGAAGCATTTTCATTCACGATTAGTTCAGATTTGTTTCTTTTATCATTCAGAACTGAATCAACTATTGGATGATTAACTAAAATATCTTTGTAAGTAGTAGTTTTTCGTCCGACAAAACCTGCGACTTTACCGCCTTGTGGTGGTAAAAAATCAACGTAAAACTTATCTTTTGTGAGAAACCAAAGCGTGTCTTCAAAAATAGAAAACTCTTGCATCAAGGTTACTTTACTCACCCAATTTATGCCTTGCTCGCCTGTCAATATCATATTCACCTTCTGCACCGCATAATCTGTGTCATGAATCCAAAAATCGCCATTAAATGTATGTTCACCATTTCTTTTTGGAGAAAAAGCTACCTGAAAACAAAGTTTATTATTGATTATTTGTGTGTCGGTTAACTCATATTTATAAAAATTAGGTGCGTCATTCGCAATAGGGCTTACGAAGGAAATATTAAATATTGGGATTACATTATCATACACATTTATGTTCTGATACATACCCCCTAGCATTTTTGAAACGCTTTCATTTTTATATCCCGAAATACGCGTTCCTTTAATAAACTCTTTCATCTTCTTGGGTTTCTTCTGAAAGTAGAAATCTGAAATAGTTTCAGTGAGAAAAAGTGGTAAGAATGGCTTGTCTTCTGAGGTGGAATCGATATAGTTTTCTATAAAATCAAACTTTTTTAGGAGTAATGAACTCTTGAACATTTTCTTAGGGATTTTACTTATATCAAGCTCGAGTTTATTGTAAATTTCACACTTATAATTATTGGCTTTGTTATAATCATTACTTGCCTTTACCTTAATTACCTTTTTAATAAAGGTTAAGGCTGGATTTCTATCATATTTAAATACAACTGTTTTTACTTCTATTGAAGAACGCTCTAATTCAATATTAAATGATTGCTTAGCTTGGCTTTTATCAAGCAAGATAAATTTCTTGGCATAGCCTAAAATACTTATAGCCAGTGTATCACTAGGCAATTCTTGTAAATTGAAACTAAATTTTCCAAGTAAATCTGTTCTTATTCCAGTACCTGTATTCTTAAAAAAGACAGTTGCAAATGATAAAGGTTCAGATGTTGTAAAATCTTTCACCACACCTTCAATAGTATATGAAACTATAACCTTTGTATTTACATTTTTAATTTTTGCAGAATCATTTATTCGAATGAGAGTATCTTGATTGATGACTGCGATTGAATCGCTTTGCACACTAATACTGTCTTGAACTTGAGCTTTTACTGAAAAGCTAAAGCAACACAAAAAAATTATGAGTATTTGAAAAGCGATTAAATGTGTCGTTAATAAAAATTGCTTCAAGATAGATAGTTATGTAATTAAAAGTCCGTGGCTAACGAAATATGCATCATAGGTTTACGCACGCCTTCGATATTCCAAGCAAAATCGGCACGCATAAAATAACCCAATATGCGAGAGCGCAAGCCTAGTCCATAACCCATGCCAAAATCGTATTGTGAATTTTCAATAAAAACAGTGACTGGGTTCATGGTAATTACATTTGGATTAGAAATATTCTTTTCGTTAGGCAAAATACCCCGCCATGCACTTCCTAAATCAGCAAATGCAACCAATTGCAAGTTTCTGATGAAACCTGATTTAACTTGACGTTTAAAAAATGTATTCATCACAGGTAGTCTTATTTCTTGATTCATCACCATAAAGCTATTCCCATTTCGAAATCCTTGTCTGTACCCACGCATGTTAGTGGCTAATGAAACAAATGCATAATTCTGAGTTAAATCAATAGACGTATTCTGATCTTGCTCTGGATTTACATCATTATCTACCCCACCTAATAAGTACAAAATTTTGGCATTACCACCACTGTGTGATCCTGCTAAACGTGAAGCAAGTATTAAATTTTTGTACAAAGTGGTATAGGTTCGCCCATCATAACCAAAATTGTAAAATCCTTTTGTTTGATCATTAAACTTATACTGATACTCTCCAAATAATTTAAATCGTGTGCCTTTCCAAATATTTAAGATGGGTGAAATAGAATTATCATACACAAACTCATATCGATTTACAACCCAATATTGTCTATCATCCGGAATACCCGCGCTGTATTGATCAGTAGACTTTACGCGAACTCTGTCAACACGTAATCCAAGTTGTGCACGAAAACTGTGCAGCATATCAATAGGATAAGTTGCCTCACCTTGTAAATAATCAAGTGCTACTTTACCATATACAGGGAAAGGGGAAAAAAATGGAGGTGCCGCATCTCGTTGATCATATTGATTATTTCTCACAGAACGGAAATATAGTAAACCCCAATCTATTCGACGGCGATAATTACTAAGTTGCA
>Ga0315903_10005130_pt1 | contig 17180 bp, 23 predicted proteins | sample LakEriMetagenome_7_FD_203524 | JGI IMG/M metagenome (GOLD analysis project Ga0315903, IMG submission 203524) | Freshwater fungal communities from buoy surface, Lake Erie, Ohio, United States - Buoy 2 MA119 | ecosystem: Environmental > Aquatic > Freshwater > Lake | place: USA: Lake Erie, Ohio...
AGGGACAAGCTGCAACCGAATCAACCCCGGAACCTCAAATTGAGGAACCTAAGACCGAAGGAGATGACCTAGTGTCAGAAACCGTTTCAGAGGCAGTATCAACCGAGACGGTTGAAGCTGCAAAGTCAGAAGTAACAGCTGCGACAACACGTCCAGTTTTTTACACAAATCCACGCGTCAATCTTGACGTTACAGCAGGTCAGTTTGCAATGGCACAGATTCAAGCATCACGCGGTGACGCAGATGCTCGCGATCTAGTTGCTGCTCTACAAGTTGCAACAGTTGCTGAAAATACAGGTATGGTTCCACCTAACTACCTAAAGGATGTTATCGGCGTAATTGATAACTCACGTCCGTTCATCGATTCAATCGAGCGCGCCGCACTTCCAGCATCAGGCATGAAGGTATTTACACCTAAGTTGGGAACAAAGGCAACAGTTGCAGTAACAGCAGAAGGCGCAGAGTTCTCATCATCAGATACAACAGTAACTTTCCAAGAGGATACAGTTGTCAAGTTCGCAGGAGCAGGCATCATCGATGTTGAACTTCTAGACCGTTCAGACCCTGGCTTCCTAGATTTGTATCTACGTGAGTTGGCTGAATCCTACGCAATCAAGACAGATGCATACGCAGCTCAGATTGCAGCACAGAACGCAACACAGTCATCAGCAGCAACAATCTACGGCTCAATCGCTAAGGGTATTGCTGATTCATTTGGCGTAATGCGCTCAACACCAAACCGTCTACTTGTTGCAAACACAGGTGGCGAGGATGGTATCGATTTCGCTGGTCTACTAGGTGCAGTTGATGGCTCAGGTCGTCCACTATACGCAGCAGCAGCTCCATCAAACGCTAATGGTTTGATCACACAAGGCTCAACAGCAGGATCAGTCGCAGGACTCGGACTTGTTGTAGATGCTAACTACACAGGTGACGATGCAAACGCAAAGCACGCTTTGGTTTACCCATCAAACGCGATGCGTTTCCACGAGAGCAACAAGATCGAACTACGCGCTAACGTCGTAGCAAACGGTCAGGTTGAAATCGGACTATACGCATATGTTTGCGTAGTAAACCGTTACCCAGCAGCGTTCCGTAAGTTGAACGTAGCCTAATCACTTAATCATGCCCCGGGGGTTGCTCCCGATCTCCGGGGCAGTCGTTTAGAGAGGACGAAATGCCAAGTATTATCACAGCTGCACAGTTGAGAACCGTGCTTGGTGTTTCGTCTGCTCTTTACAATGACGCGTATCTTGATGACATCATCGATACATCTGAGGCAGTTATCTTGCCTTTACTTACTACTTTTGCTTCACCAGTTGCTAAGGTTTCGCTGACTGATAATGTCGCAACCTTTACGACAGTAGGAATCCATGAGTTTACCGAAGGACAATCAGTCGTTATCGCAGGATGCGGATCTCCCTTTAACGGCACACGAACAGTTAATGCTGATCCAGATGCGTACACATTTACAGCAAACATCACTAATGCCGATGTTATCGAGCGAAATGTCATTCCTAGCGGATCCGCAACACTTACAGGCGCTGCAACATATGTCGGCGTTGCTGCGGTCGAATCCGCAATTATCGTAGTATCAGTTGAAGTTTTCCAATCACGTACTGCACCAGGAGGACAAATTGAAGGCGTGGATTTTGCTCCTAGCCCTTACCGCATGGGTCGCAGCTTGTTTAACCGCGTTGTCGGGCTACTCGGCCCATATATTGACGTAGAGACAATGGCACAATAATGCCAAGCACAATTCTCTCAGCAGTTCGTACTCCTCTTGCTACTGCACTATCCGGCGTTGCTGCAAACATATTTAGTTATGTTCCAGAACAGATTCCGGCTCCTGCGGTTGTAGTCGTACCGGATTCTCCATACATGGAGTTTGAGACTATTGGCAAGAGTACCTTTCGATGCAAGTTGAATTACACGATTACCTGTTGCGTTGCCTATAACAGCAACCCAGCAAGTCTTGATAACATAGAACAACTCATCACGAGCGTTGTGGCGGTTATACCGGCTGGATATGAAGTCCAGGTAGTTGATCGACCAACAGTCACACAAGTAGGCGCTAGTAACTTGCTAGTCGCGGACATACGCGTATCCACCTGGTATACGCAGACAGCATAAGGAGAACCAATAATGCCAACAACAGTCATTACGGGTCGCGACCTCGTTCTAACCATCGCAACAGTAAATTACGATGCTCAGACAACTAGCGTGACTCTCGTAAACAGCCCAACAATCGACGTTTATCAGACACTCGATGGCAAGGCTTACAAGCACACAGACGACCAATGGACTCTTAACGTAGAGTTGTTGGCAGACTGGGGTGCAGCCTCATCACTATTCGAAGCGATGTGGACAGCTGCTGATTCAGCACCAAACACAACTCTTGCAGTCTCTTTGACTGCTGCAACAGGCGCAGTATTCGCTTGCAACGTCCTACCAGTATTTCCATCAATCGGTGGAGCTGCACCAGGAGCGCAAACAGATACTTGGGCGCTTACAGTAGTCGGCACACCAGCCGATACATTCTCAGCGTAACATCTAACAAACGGGAGCAAAGATGAAACTACCAATAACAATTACATACAACTCAGGTGACGAAGCAACTTATACGGCTCAGCCTCCTGAGTGGGCAAAGTGGGAGAAGGCAACTGGTAACACGATTTCTCAGGCTAATGACAAAATTGGCATCTGGGATCTTATGTTTCTGGCTTATAATGCTTATAAGCGAGAAAATGCTGGCAAGCCTACTAAGTCTTACGATGTTTGGTCAGAGACCGTTGCTGATGTAACAGTCGGAGACGATAGCCCAAAAGCCACCAACCAGGAAGCATAAGGCGGATCCTCGTATCTCTAGCAATAGAGACGGGGATACCGATGCAATACTGGGATGATGCAGACGACATATTAACGGCGATTGATGTACTGAAGGAGCGACAGGATGGCAGATGAAGTCCAGATCGCTTATGACAAGTCAGATTTACGCGGTATTACCAGGGCTTTCAAGGGTATGTCCGAGGAAGCCGTTGAAGCTGCTAAAAAGGAAAGTTCTAATCTTGCTGAGTACGCTGCTGGACAAATTAAGATCGCAGCATCGACTCGTTTGGTTTCAGGGACTGCTGCTCGCCGTATTGCAGATGGAGTTAAGGTAAGCAAAACTTCAAAGATCGGTGAGTTCAGTTACGGCTTTGCACGTCAAAAGTTTAGCGGTGGCGGTTCAACTTTAGATTTACTTTATGGTATGGAGTTTGGTTCAAATCGTTTTAAGCAATTCCCAAAGCGCACACCAAACAAAGGCAGAGGTAACTCAGGTTACTTTATTTACCCAACCCTGCGACAGATCCAACCGGATCTAGTTCGTAAGTGGGAGGAAGCATTTAGTCAGATTTTGAAGGAGTGGGATTAATGGCAGGTAATAGAACCCTTAAACTTTCGATTCTTGCTGATGTCGATGATCTCAATAAAAAGTTAAAATCTGCTAATGGTGACGTTGAATCCTCATCTAACAAATTAGGCGAGTTTTCAAAAAAGGCTGGAGTTGCTTTTGCAGCTGCTGCCGCTGCTGCTGGTGCTTATGCAACCAAGTTGGCAGTTGATGGAGTCAAGGCTGCGATTGAGGATGAGAAGGCTCAGACTCAGTTAGCGATTGCTCTTGAAAACGCAACTGGTGCTACACAAGGTCAAATTAAAGCAACTGAGGACGCAATCCTTCAGATGTCTTTGGCTTCAGGCGTAGCCGATGACAATCTCCGTCCGGCACTTGGTCGTTTGGTTCGATCAACTGGCGACATTACAAAAGCCCAAGATTTATTGGCGATTGCGCTAGATGTCAGCACAGCGACGGGCAAGCCGTTAGAGGCAGTCGCAAACAGCCTGGGTAAGGCATATGATGGAAATACCGCAGCTCTTGGTAAATTAGGTATTGGTCTTGACGCAGCTGAATTAAAGACCATGACATTCACAGACGTTCAAGGACGTTTAACTGAGTTATTTGGTGGCGCAGCAGCTGCTAACGCTGATACTTATGCAGGCAAGATTGCACGAGTTCAGATTGCTTTTGATGAAGCCAAAGAGACACTTGGCGCAGCTTTGTTGCCGATCCTTGATAAGTTTTTATCATTTATTAATAAAAGCGCTTTGCCAGCGATCCAGGCATTTACGTCCGCTTTCAGTTTAACTGAGGGTGATGGCTTTGGTAAAACGATTAGTGATGTAGGCGAAACAATTAAGAAAGTTGTTCAGCCAATCTTTGAAGGTGTCCAAGTTGTTTTTAATCGTGTCAAAGATGCAATCGTAAACAGCAAAGACGAGTTTGCCTCATTTTGGGAAGTTGTTAAATATGTTGCACCTTTAATCGGTAAAATAATTGGAGATTCCTTAAAGGCTATTGGTGAGATTGCTGGTGTTGTTATAACACTAATTGGCAAAGTCCTTGGCGCAATTAAGCCATTACTAAATACTGCAATCGATGGCATTAACTTAATCATTAAGGGTGTCAATCTTATTAAGCCTGGAGCCGATATTGGATTGATTCCTAAAATTGGTTCATCAAGCGGATCAACATCAACCGGAGCCTTGGGTAACTTCTCTATGTCCACGGGCAAAGTTTCAACGGCTACATCGATAAGCACCGTTCCATCAGGTGGCGGGGCAACGAGTACTACTACTGGCGGAAACGGCTCCACCGGGATTGCCGGAGTAAGTACGGCAGTTGCAGCTGCTGTTGGAATTGGTTCATTTGATGTCGGACGATTCCGCATGGCTGAAAACGCATCAATGGCTCCTGTTTACAACATCAACGTAACCGGAGCCTTGGACAAGGAAGGCGTAGCCCGTCAAATTGTTGAGATCATCAATGAGTCCTCATACCGCGGTGGCGGTGGCGCTGGATCGGCTTTGGTTCTATGACCCAATGGAATCCAGAATGGCAAGTAACGATTAATGGTGGGGGCGACTACACAAACCTCACTCTTGCCAATTTAACGATTACCTCTGGTCGTCAAGATATTTACTCTCAGCCTTATGCAGGTTATTGCAACGTTGAGATTATTAACCTTGACCAGTCACCAATCGTTATAGACATCAATGACCAAATCTCAATTAAGGTCAAAGACTCAACTGGCACATTTGTAAACTTGTTTGGTGGCTATGTTACTGATATCGATGTAGAAGTCACACAAGCCTCCTCTACGGCTCTTTCAGAGCGTATCAAGGTAGTTGCATTGGGTGCGTTGGCAAAACTGCCCAAAACCCTTACAGAGGGCGTTTTAAGCAAAGATTTTGATGGCGACCAGATTTACACAATTCTTAGCCAAGCCTTGTTTAATACTTGGAATGAAGTGCCAGCAGCTACAACTTGGGCAACATATGACGCTACGACAACCTGGGCTAATGCTGAGAACTCTGGACTTGGCGATATTGACCAGCCAGGCGATTATGAGTTAGCAGCTCGATCAGCCGAAACTACAGATATTTACAGTTTAGTATCCGCTTTGGCTACTTCGGGACTTGGTTATCTTTACGAGGATGCGCAGGGCAGAATCGGTTACGCCGATAGTACTAGGCGCAATACTTACTTAGCTGCTAATGGTTATGTGGATCTAACTGGAAATCATGCTTTGGCTCGCGGTATTCGCACATCTAAGCGTTCAGGCGATGTACGTAATAACGTAACAATTACTTACAAGAATGGGCAACAGCAATCAGCATCAGATGCAGAATCTATTGCTATTTATGGGCAACAGGCTTACAACATCGATACATCTTTGGAAAACACAGTCGATGCTTTGGCTCAGGCTGAGTTTTATCTGAGCCTAAGAGCCTTCCCACAAGCACAATTTAAGTCCATTACTTTTCCATTAACTAGCGCGGAAATTGATAACGCCGACCGGGATTCTTTGCTAGAGGTCTTTATGGGGATGCCAGTAAACATTACTGAATTACCCGTCAATATAGCCAATGGCGAATTCCAGGGCTTTGTCGAGGGTTGGACTTTCAGCGCTGGTTATAACGCGCTTTACCTAACTTTGACCGTATCTCCAACTGCCTACAGCCTCCAGGCTATGCGCTGGAATGGAGTGCCGGTGACTGAAACTTGGAACACAATCAACGCAGGACTCGAGTGGATTGACGCTACAATAGTAGCCTGATAAAGGAGAAACATGGCAACGACAACTAACTACGCTTGGGAAACCCCAGACGATACCGACCTCGTTAAGGACGGCGCAGCTGCTATCCGCACGCTCGGCTCCTCTATTGATACAACTACCAAGGCGTTAAATCCATCCACAACGCTTGGCGATATTGAATACCGTTCATCCACCGCAAATACAAATACTCGTTTGGGTATTGGTTCAACGGGACAAATTCTTACTGTTTCTGGGGGCGTACCAACATGGGCTACTCCGTCAGGAGCTGCAAACTTTGCTTTGGTAAATACGGGTGGCACAGCACTTACGGGTGCTGCAGTTATTACCGTTTCAGGCATTAGTGGCAAGAGTAAGATCATGTTAGTTATCACGGGCGCTGGTACAAACGACAGTTATTCAGAAATGCAAATCCAACTTAATGGCGATACAGGTTCTAATTACAATTACTATGGAACACGTCAAGCTGGTAGCGCAACTTATGCACCAAATGTCTTTACTGGTGTAAGCGGCGTTAATCAAACATCAATTCCTACTGGCACACTTTCTGCTGTTTCAACGAGTCGCTTACACGGAACGTTCATGTTTGATGGTTGCAATACTTCTGGTGTAAAAACGTTTAGCGGTGCTGCAGGTGGCACAGCATCAGGCGATAATGGCCAACAGTCAGTTCAATACGGTGGATTCTATAATTCAACCAGCACTATTTCATCAATTTCTTTGAGATCAAGTGCTGGCAATTTCAACAATGGCACACTATTCGTCTATGCGAGCGCGTGAGGATAATCATGAAAATTATTGAAAAGAATTTTAATGTCGAAACTGGCGAGGAAACAATTACCGAAAGAGACGAAACCGCAGCCGAGAAAAAGGCGCGAGAAACACGTCAAGCAGAGATCGATCAAGCATTATTAGAAGCAAATGCAAAGCAAGCGCAACGCGTTGCAATTGCCGAAAAACTTGGCTTATCAGTAGATGAATTGCAATCTTTATTGGGATGAAACCAAAACTATCTAAGTCAGCCGTTCAGTTAAGAGAACAGATCGATGATGCCTTTCCAGATAGAGATAGAACTAGCGATGGCTGGATCGGCGATGCACGACACTCTGCGCGCAAGTCAGATCATAATCCTGATGAGCAGGGCTGGGTTCGTGCCATCGACATCGATCGTGATTTATCCGGAAAGTCAAAGCCTGACTTCATGCCCGATCTTGCGGATCAGATTCGACAGTATGGCAAGTCTCATCCTAAGCGAATTGCTTACATCATATTCAACGGCAAAATCGCATCATCCAAGCGTGGTTGGGCGTGGCGGACATACAAAGGCATTAACCCGCACACCAAGCACCTTCACGTCTCGTTTCAGAAAGCTGCTGATGAAGCATCTGACTTTTACCAAATCCCAATGCTAGGAGGCAAACTATGAACCTAAAGAATCCATATGCACTAACTGCTGGTGCTTTTCTAGCAGCTTGGGCATCATCTAATTTCTCACTAGATTACAAAGCAATCCTCTTTGCAGTCTTGTCTGGCGTATTTGGTTATGCCACTCCGACGAAAAAGTGACGGCTAATGACTGGGCGGGATTGGTTCTCGCTATTGCCTCAACGCTTGCTATTGTTGTTGGCGGTTTGCGTTATTTGGTTCGCGGTTGGTTGTGGACTCTTACGCCGAATGGTGGATCATCTCTCGCTGACCGATTGGCAAGAATAGAGACACGCCAAGAGCAGATGATGGAATTACTAAAAAAGTAAGGGACACTTAATCCATGGCAAGAAAAGCAACTAAAGCGCTAGAGGATCAGGGTTACTCAAAACTCGATGCTTACTGCATTGGGTTACATGAGTATTACCAATCATTGCGTAAAGCAGGCTTTAACGAGGATCGCGCTCTTTACATGTTATCGGTCGTAGATTCTTATCCTGGTTGGATCTTGCCAGATCCTATCGAGCCAGAGCGGTTCGGTGATTACGAGGATGATGAGGATGACGATTAAGCGAATCGTAGTTATCAGCGACCTTCAAGTGCCTTACCACGATAGGGTTGCAACTAAGAATCTTGCTAGTTTCATTAAAAAGTTTAAGCCCGACCAAGTAGTAACTATTGGTGATGAGATTGACCTGCCACAGATTTCCAAGTGGGAGGAAGGTCGTATGGGTTCATACGCTCAGACCCTAGATGATGATCGAAATGAAGCGGTTGACCTATTATGGGAATTGGGCGTTACGGATTGTATTCGATCAAATCATACAGATCGCCTATACAACGTAATCATGGCTAAAGTACCTGCTTTTGGTGCTTTGCCTGAGCTGCGCTTTGAGAAGTTTATGAAGTTTGACGAATTGGGCATTACCTTTCATAAGAATCCTATGCCTATTGCACCTGGTTGGATCGCCGTTCATGGAGACCACACACCAATCAAGCCACAGGGCGGTTTATCAGCCCTAGAAGCGGCTCGTAGGCATGGAAAGAATGTCATCTCAGGACACACTCACAGAGCAGGCAGATCAGCCTTCTCAGAGGCTTCTGGAGGGCGTATAGGGCGTGTTTTACATGGTGTTGAGGTTGGCAACCTTATGGACTTTAAACAGGCTCATTACACCAAGGGCTCTGCAAACTGGCAGCAAGCCTTTGCAATTATTTACGTCAATAAGTCTAAAGTGCAGGTTGATATTATCCACATCGAAAAAGATGGCACCTTCATCGTCGCCGGAAAGTCATACGGCAGGGCTCGATAAATCGTTACCGTTTCGTTATCAAAATAAACGTGTAATTGTCTGCCAGATGTGAGACCGTAATCCAGTAGCCAACCCAGGCTACGGAATCGGGAGTAGTAAAATGAATGATCTACAAATGCCAGTAATAGTTTTATTACTAATTGCTAATGTTTTATGGTTTATCGTCGGTTGGGGCAAAGGCTTCACAGAGGGCAAGCGAGAAGGCTTGGCGATTGGCAAAAACAGTCAGCGCGTGAGTGTTAATGCGCGCTAATGACATCCTTAACGAAGCCCAAGACCTCATCGCAGACCGCGGTAAAGATTACGGCTTGGCAGCTCTCAATCACCTTCGAATTGCCAAACTCTGGTCAGCCTACCTTGAACGTAACATCGAGCCTCACGAAGTCGCAATCTGTATGGCGCTCGTCAAAATCTCACGTTTACAAGAGTCGCCAAACCATGCAGACAGTTACAAAGACGGCTGCGCATACGTTGCGCTCGCTGGACAGATTGCATCAACTGATTGGAGTGACCTTGACAGTTATTAAATCCGCTCCTGGAGTTTGGTGCGATTACTGCAAAGTCAGATATGGCGTTAATTCATTACTAGGACAAAAGCCAGCAAGTTACACAGTGATCAGCAACCATCCACGAAGCCAAGGCACACGCCGTCATTATTGCAACAGCTGCGCCATCGAGGTTCAGACATGGGCAGACGGTACTGTTTGGTCATTACCGGAACAAACCGAGTATCTAATGAAACAAGAGGAGTTACCAAGTGTTTAATTTGGCAGATTACGAGACAGTCGAAACGCGTCTAGAAAAGTTCATCAAGGACTTTCCAGACTTTCGCATAAGCACGGAATTGGAGTCATTTCAGAATGATCGATTTATTGTTAAAGCATACTTATATCGAACTTTCGCAGATAGCGTGGCGTTTTCCACCGGATACGCTGAGGAGAAGGTTACTGACCGCGGTGTTAATTCAACTTCAGCGTTGGAAAATTGCGAGACTAGCGCGATCGGTCGGGCGCTTGCAAATGGAGGTTACGCAGCTAAAGGTAAAAGACCATCTAGAGAGGAAATGAGCAAGGTCGAACGACTAAGCGCTAAGGACATCGCCAAGGCTAAGGAAGTACCAAGTTTTAAAACCAAAGAGGAAGCACTAGCTGCTGATCCTTGGACTAACGAGCCAATCTATGGCGATCCAAAGCAACCAGAGGCAATTAGCGCAGCTGAGGCTATTGCCAATGTTGAAAACATCTTGGGAGTTCAAAATCATGAGGAATGCGAGCATGGCGACATGAAGTGGAAAGAGGGCGAAAAGAACGGTCGCGCTTGGGGAGGATTCTTTTGCCCAGGTGGAAACATAGCACCGGCTCAAAACTGCCCTACACGTTGGTACAACCTTGCCAGTTCAGGCAAGTGGGAGAAGCAGAAGGCGAGAGCATAATGGGATTTGTAGAGGTTAAAGTAAATGGACAATGGATGAACCTTATGCATATGTCCGTTAGATGCCAGTTATGTAATGAGGAAGTAGTTATTGCTCACTTGGTCAAAACTGAGAATACAGATGTACCGTCTAATGCAACTTGGACGTGCAAGAGATGTCATTCGGTCAATGGCTAAATATTACATAACAAAAGCGCATTACCCAACTGCCAAATACGACTTTGGAGGTTATGGCGGTGTCAATAATTGCACGATGTGCGATGACTTTCATCATGTAAACGAATACACCAGAGATGATGGCTTGGTCGTATGGTTTTGCACCAAATGCGAGGACAAGTTGCACTTATGACAAACCATCGCAAACATCGAGGATATCGGACTCAAAAGGTAATAGCCGATTATCTTAAACAATGGTGGGAGTATGCCGATACGGCTGGCGCTGGTCGTCAAGGCGAGGACATTTTAAACATCCCTCACGTATCTATTGAGGTCAAGGCTAGGGCTGATTTTCAGCCTTTAGCCTGGATCAAGCAATCAGCTGCTAATTCTAAAGGCAGACTGCCAATCGTAATTATGCGTTGCAACGGTCAAGGCGAGGATGCCGGCGAATACCTGATGTTTGGAAAAGTCAAGGACTTAATGCCACTTGTCGCCAATAAAGCACCGAGCCATGAGATTGTCAGATGCGACCAAGATGGAACATACTTATTCAAAGGAATGGAGTGTCCGACGTGCCGATCTATGAATACAAATGCGTTAAATGCCAAATAGCGATGGAGTTAGAAAAATCTATCCATGAGGAAGCAGATCCAATCTGTTGCGGTGAGTCTATGCGTCGGGTTTATGGGACGTTTGGGATCACATTTAAAGGAACAGGTTGGGGACATCAATGAGACGAAACACCGCTCTGACCAGCACTTATGTAAATGGATTTGACAGCGATGGTACGCTAACGGCGCAGAGCCCATCAAGGGCTCACCGCGACCCGCTGAGGCGGGTAGGTCGCGGGGTGCTAGTTGCTATTGGGATATCTCTGTTCTCACCCGCTTATGCGGTAGCACCGATTGATGAGAAGCAATATGTTTCGATTAAAGAATATGCAGCTATCTTGGTAGATGATAAAGACCAGATGATATGTTTAAGTAAGTTATACGGTAAAGAATCAGCATGGAATCCAGATGCAGTCAATGGTAGTCATCACGGTATACCTCAAGGACGATCTGAGTATCTAAAGACTGCAAGCCCAGAGCAACAGATTCAATGGGGATTGAAGTACATCGATAACAGATACGGCTCACCATGTAAAGCATGGGAGTTCTTTCAAAAGAATAACTATCACTAATGGCTAAGCAATCAGCGTTAAGAGATGATGGATCTACTGCGTTATGGCGTAGGATAAGGCAAAGAATATTAACCAGAGATCAGCATACTTGTCAGAGATGTGGATTAGAGGCTACCCACGTCGATCACATCATACCGAGAAGGTTAGGAGGGGATGACTCAATGGATAACTTGCAAGCGTTGTGCAAACAATGCAATTTAAGCAAGGGTGGGGCTTTTTTTGAGAGCGCATCGACACCCATGACCCCCCTTGGATCTTTTGCCCCCAAAAACGGCTCAATAAGCCACTATCAGGAGAGTACCGACTAGATATGACTCAAAACCCTCAAAACGGCTTAGAACAGGCTCCTACGGCTTACCTAGGGGCGACAGAACCCAGGATTAGGTCAAAACCGGTCGATTTACCGTCCCGCGGACAGGAAATGATTGACTTTGTAGAGAAAATCAAGGATCCAGTTACTGGCGAGTACTTTAAACTGCTTCCTTGGCAGCGTTTGCTCGCTATTGAGATGCATCGAGTCAAGCCTGACGGTCGTTGGTACCATAACGAAATAGGCGTAATCATCGCTCGCCAGAACGGTAAATCCACCTTTATGCAGCTGAGAATCTTGGCTGGGATGTTTCTTTGGGGTGAGCGTTTGCAGATTCATACTGCCCACAAACTCACAACTTCATCTGAAATCTTTTGGAAAATCGATGAGATCATCCAAGCCAATGAACAACTTGTGACTCGGTTTGTTAAAAAGTACGAAACCAAAGGTAGCCAAGAGATCAAACTCAATGATGGCACCCGTTACCTTGTCCGAGCCAATAACTCAGCTGCTCGCGGTATCGCAGCGCCGGATACAATCCACCTGGACGAAGTTCGTGAATACAAAGATGATGAAGTTTGGGCATCTTTGCGCTTTACCCAGATGGCTTCGAAAAATCCCATGGCAATTATGTATTCGAACGCGGGAGACCAACACTCAGTAATTCTGAATCGTATGCGCGAGCGCGGTTTAGCAGCAGCTGCTGGCGCAGATGATCCGATTGGTTGGTTTGAGTGGAGCGCTGAACCTGGTTGCGCTTTGGATGACCCGGTAGCCTGGCAACAAGCAAACCCAAGCCTTGGATATACCATCCATGCCGATAATCTCAAATCCGCGATGTCAGATGATGAGTCTATTATTCGCACCGAACTTTTATGTCAATGGGTGAGTCAGATCAACCCAGCCATCAATCCGTCAAGTTGGACAGAGTGCGCGTCTGAGGGTACGCTCGCTTTGGATCGGGAGCAACCAACTTGGATGGCTATTGATCTATCACCAGATCGAAAAGCAGCCGCGTTAGTGGCAGCGCAGAGACTTGATGGGGACAAGTTCTGCGTTGTATTACTGGAGACATATTCGAATCCAGTTAATATTGACGATAAAGACCTGGCAAACAGCATCGCAGTATGGGCGCGTAAGTACTCAGTCGAAACTGTTGCCTATTCTCGTCAAACCGCTGGCGCGGTTGCTTCTCGGTTGATTCCAGCGGGAATCCCAACTACTCCAATCGATGGCGCGCTTTATGGGCAAGCCTGCGACGAAATGTTGTCGGCTATTACCTCCCAGCGCCTAGTTCATGGCAATCAAGCCGAATTAAATAAGCAAGTCTTATCTGCGGTTAAACTGCCATTTAAAGATGGCGGTTGGTATCTGGGCAGAAAAGCCTCAGCAGCTACAATCTGCGCAACTGTTGGCATGGCGATGGTGTCTCACTTTGCGACACGTCCCGACACCGAAGTGGACATCGTGTTGGGTTGATTATGCTATAATTTTATGCTAATGGCACTCAGAGATTTTTTCGCAAAGGCTCCTGAACCGGTAGGACTTACGGTAGACGCAGCTGCGACTCCTGCACCTTTCAATAACTCAATCCAAAGTTTATTTTATCCTTTGGCAACTGCTAACCGTCAGCAAGCGATGGCAGTACCAACAATCGCAAGAGCGCGCAATATCATTTGCTCGACTGTTGCATCGTTGCCATTAGAGCAACGTATTAAATCTTCCGGGGTACGAGTTGAACCCAATCGCGTAATTAACCAACCTGATTCACGCGTTCCCGGATCATCTATCTATTCATACATCGCTGAGGATTTACTATTTCACGGCGTGGCGTATGGACAAGTAATGTCAATGTATGCAGATGGACGCATCCAAGAATGGACACGCGTTTCACCTGATCGAGTTACATATACAACAAACTCAAGCAATACCGAAATCATCGGTTACTCAGTAGATGGTTCTGCTGTTCCATCAGCAGGTATTCGTTCGCTTGTTGTGTTTAATGGTTTAGATGAAGGATTTTTATCTCGCGCAGGTCGAACAATCCGCGCAGCTGTTGCATTAGAAAATGCATCAGAGGCTTTTGCAAAAGAGCCGGTACCAATGATGGTATTAAAGTCAAACGGAACAAATCTTACTAGCGAGCGTATCGGCAAATTGCTTGAAGCCTGGCGCGTAGCCCGCACAACTCGGAGTACAGCATTCCTTAATGCCGACGTTGAATTGCAGGCTATGGGAATTGATCCAAACAAACTACAACTCAACGAAGCACGTCAGTACGTTGCTTTAGAGTTATGTCGTGCAGCTGGATTGCCTGCATACTTTGCATCGGCTGAAACTACGTCAATGACTTACTCAAACGCAATTTCAGAGCGTCGTTCACTTGTTGATTTTTCACTTCGTCCAATCCTAACTGCGATTGAACAGCGTTTATCAATGCCTGACTTTGTAGGTCAAGGTAACGAAGTGCGTTATGCACTAGATGATTTCCTACGCGGTAATCCTTTGGAGCGTGCGCAGGTTTACGAGATCCTAAACAGAATTGGCGCGATGAGCGTTGATGAAATCAGACAACAGGAGGACTTGTTATCATGAAAATAACAATGCCAGTAACACTTACAGCAAGCGATGCAGAATCACGCATCATCGCTGGTCGCATCGTCCAATGGGATTCAGTTGGCAACACCTCAGCAGGTCAAACTGTTTTCTTGCCTAACTCAATCACTTTTAGCAAAAATACAAAGTTGGTTTTAGAGCATGAAATGACAAAGCCAATCGGTAAGTTGATGGAATGGTCACAAGATGAAACAGGTATTACTGCATCATTTAAGATCGCAAAAACAACTGCTGGAAATGACGCACTAGAGGAAGCTGCAACAGGATTGCGCTCCGATTTTAGCGTTGGCGTAAAAGTAGATGCATGGGACAACAAGGATGGCGTTATGGCTATCAGCGCATCGAAGTTAATTGAAGTTTCACTCGTTACTGAAGGAGCAATCCCAGGAGCCGAAGTGGAAAAGGTAGCAGCGGCTGAAACACAAGGCACAGCTGCAACCGAATCAACCCCGGAACCTCAAATTGAGGAACCTAAGACCGAAGGAGATGACCTAGTGTCAGAAACCGTTTCAGAGGCAGTATCAACCGAGACGGTTGAAGCTGCAAAGTCAGATGTAACTGCTGCGACAACACGTCCAGTCTTTTACACAAATCCACGCGTCAATCTTGACGTTACAGCAGGTCAGTTTGCGATGGCACAGATTCAGGCATCACGCGGTGACGCAGATGCTCGCGATCTAGTTGCTGCTCTACAGGTTGCAACAGTTGCTGAAAACACAGGTATGGTTCCACCTAATTACCTAAAGGATGTTATCGGCGTAATCGATGCATCACGTCCATTTATCGATTCAATCGAGCGCGCAGCTCTACCTGCATCAGGTATGAAGGTGTTCACTCCTAAGTTGGGAACAAAGGCTACTGTTGCAGTAACAGCAGAGGGCGCAGAGTTCTCATCATCAGACACAACAGTAACTTTCCAAGAGGATACAGTTGTCAAGTTCGCAGGAGCAGGCATCATCGATGTTGAACTCCTAGACCGTTCAGACCCTGGCTTCCTAGATTTGTATCTACGTGAGTTGGCTGAATCCTACGCAATCAAGACAGATGCATACGCAGCTCAGATTGCAGCACAGAACGCAACACAGTCATCAGCAGCAACAATCTACGGCTCAATCGCTAAGGGTATTGCTGATTCATTTGGCGTAATGCGCTCAACACCAAACCGTCTACTTGTTGCAAACACAGGTGGCGAGGATGGTATCGATTTCGCTGGTCTACTAGGTGCAGTTGATGGCTCAGGTCGTCCACTATACGCAGCAGCAGCTCCATCAAACGCTAATGGTTTGATCACACAAGGCTCAACAGCAGGATCAGTCGCAGGACTCGGACTTGTTGTAGATGCTAACTACACAGGTGACGATGCAAACGCAAAGCACGCTTTGGTTTACCCATCAAACGCGATGCGTTTCCACGAGAGCAACAAGATCGAACTACGCGCTAACGTCGTAGCAAACGGTCAGGTTGAAATCGGACTATACGCATATGTTTGCGTAGTAAACCGTTACCCAGCAGCGTTCCGTAAGTTGAACGTAGCCTAATCACTTAATCATGCCCCGGGGGTTGCTCCCGATCTCCGGGGCAGTCGTTTAGAGAGGACGAAATGCCAAGTATTATCACAGCTGCACAGTTGAGAACCGTGCTTGGTGTTTCGTCTGCTCTTTACAATGACGCGTATCTTGATGACATCATCGATACATCTGAGGCAGTTATCTTGCCTTTACTTACTACTTTTGCTTCACCAGTTGCTAAGGTTTCGCTGACTGATAATGTCGCAACCTTTACGACAGTAGGAATCCATGAGTTTACCGAAGGACAATCAGTCGTTATCGCAGGATGCGGATCTCCCTTTAACGGCACACGAACAGTTAATGCTGATCCAGATGCGTACACATTTACAGCAAACATCACTAATGCCGATGTTATCGAGCGAAATGTCATTCCTAGCGGATCCGCAACACTTACAGGCGCTGCAACATATGTCGGCGTTGCTGCGGTCGAATCCGCAATTATCGTAGTATCAGTTGAAGTTTTCCAATCACGTACTGCACCAGGAGGACAAATTGAAGGCGTGGATTTTGCTCCTAGCCCTTACCGCATGGGTCGCAGCTTGTTTAACCGCGTTGTCGGGCTACTCGGCCCATATATTGACGTAGAGACAATGGCACAATAATGCCAAGCACAATTCTCTCAGCAGTTCGTACTCCTCTTGCTACTGCACTATCCGGCGTTGCTGCAAACATATTTAGTTATGTTCCAGAACAGATTCCGGCTCCTGCGGTTGTAGTCGTACCGGATTCTCCATACATGGAGTTTGAGACTATTGGCAAGAGTACCTTTCGATGCAAGTTGAATTACACGATTACCTGTTGCGTTGCCTATAACAGCAACCCAGCAAGTCTTGATAACATAGAACAACTCATCACGAGCGTTGTGGCGGTTATACCGGCTGGATATGAAGTCCAGGTAGTTGATCGACCAACAGTCACACAAGTAGGCGCTAGTAACTTGCTAGTCGCGGACATACGCGTATCCACCTGGTATACGCAGACAGCATAAGGAGAACCAATAATGCCAACAACAGTCAT
>Ga0315903_10005133_pt1 | contig 17174 bp, 18 predicted proteins | sample LakEriMetagenome_7_FD_203524 | JGI IMG/M metagenome (GOLD analysis project Ga0315903, IMG submission 203524) | Freshwater fungal communities from buoy surface, Lake Erie, Ohio, United States - Buoy 2 MA119 | ecosystem: Environmental > Aquatic > Freshwater > Lake | place: USA: Lake Erie, Ohio...
AGGGCGTAGGCCTCGTCGGCGAGTCGGACGTGGAGGGCCCCCCGGTCGAGTTCGGAGTACACCGCCACGGTGGCGATGCCCATCTCGCGGGCGGCGCGGATGACGCGCACGGCGATCTCTCCACGGTTGGCGATGAGGATCTTCTTCAGCACAGATGGCAATCTTGGCCTGATGGAGCACGGAAATGCGAATACGGGCGGAACATGGCGCATCGGTCACGTGGCCGAGACCGGCAGCACGAACGCCGACCTGCTCGAGGCTGCCCGGTCGGGGGCCCCGGACCGCACCGTGCTGAGGGCCGACCATCAGACGGCCGGGCGTGGTCGCCTCAACCGGCGATGGGAGGCGCCCCCGGCGACGAACCTGCTCGTGTCGATGTTGTTCCGTCCCCTCGTCCGACCGGCGCACGAACACGTGCTCGCCGTGGCCCTCGCGGCGCGCGACACGGCCGGGTCGGAGTGCGGCGTGGTGCTCGACCTGAAATGGCCCAACGACCTGCTCGCCGCCGGGCGCAAGGTGGCGGGCATCCTCGCCCAGGCCGGCGGCGCGTTGCCGGGCGGGGGCCTCGAACATCTCGTCGTGGGACTCGGTCTGAACCTCGGGTGGGCGCCCCCGGAGGCGACGTCGCTGTCGGAGGCCGGGTGGACCCGGGCACTCTCGCCGGCCGCATTCTGCGAGGCGATGCTCCCGCGCATCGACGATCGACTCGCCCTCGATCCCGCCGACCTGCACGCCGAGTACGTCGGCTCGCTCGCCACCCTCGGTGCCGCTGTGCGCGCCGAGTTGCCCGACGGGTCCGCGCTCGAGGGCACCGCGGTGCGGGTCGAGCGCGACCATCGGCTGGTGGTGGTCGACGACGCGGGGCGCGAGCACCTGCTCGAGGTGGCCGACGTGGTCCACCTGCGTCCCCGAGGGGGCTGACTAGCGTTCATCCGTGATCGCCGACCGGTTCGCCCCGCACCGGCACCGGATCCTGTTCGCCGCCGTCTGTGCCGTGGTGTTCGCCGCGGCCGGTGCGGGTGGTCTCGTCGCGGCGACGCGGGGGTCGCTCGACGAGGTCCGCAGGGTGGTCGACGTCGACGCCGCTCTGTCAGCCTCCGGCGACGGCATCGTCAACTTTCTCGTGGTGGGATCCGACTCGCGGGAGGGCATCGATACGTCCGACCCCGACAACGCCGCCATCGGCTCGGAGGCCGGCACCCCCGGGCAACGCTCCGACTCGCTCATCGTCGTGCGCTGGGAGGAATCGACGGGGAATCTCGCGCTCATGTCGGTGCCACGCGACCTGTGGGTGCGCATCGGGGACACGGGCGAGTCGGGTCGGGTCAACGCCGCCTACCGCGAGGGACCGGCGGTGCTCGTCACCACGGTGCGCCGGGCGCTCGGCATCCCGATTCATCATTACGTGGAGGTGGGATTCCTCGGATTCCGTTCGATCGTGGACGGGGTGGGCGGCGTGCGCATCTGCGCGAAGAACCCGGTGCGCGACCTGAAGGTGAAGCTGGAACTCGGGAAGGGTTGCTCCGTCCTCGGGGGAGTGGACGCCCTCAAGTACGTGCGCTCGCGTCAGTTCGAGCAGCTCGTGGACGGGAACTGGGAGGTGGACGGGACCGGGGACGAGGGGCGCTCCACCCGGCAGCGAGCTTTCGTGGCCGCATTGGTGTCCGCCGCCGCGCGCCACGTGGCGGCCCATCCGATGGACGCCGGTCGGGTGATGTCCGCCTTCGTGGCCGCGGCGACCGTGGACGGCAGGCTCGACCTCATCGACATGGTCGCCAAGCTGCGCCCGATGGCCTCGAACGGCGCGACGTCGCACCGACTTCCCGTCGACCCCGACATGTCGGCCGGCTCGTTCCGGTTCCTCCTGTCGAACGATGCCCAGCCACTGCTCGCGTATTTCGCCGGCCGCGGACCCGCCCCGGCCGGCTGAGCACGCCCCCGACGGTCAGCCGGGGCGAGGGTCGTTCGCCGGACGGCGCGCGGAGAGGCGGGCGGCGACGGCATCGGCGTCCACCGGCTCGCCGATGCGATTGCCCTGCAGGAGATCGCATCCGAGGATGCGCAGTCGCTCGGCCTGGTCCTGCGTCGTGACCCACTCGGCGCAGACCACGAGGTCGAGGGAGTGGGCGAGCTGGATGAGGGAGCGCACCACCGGGTCGTCACCGGCGTCGGCGCGGCCGACGTCGCGCACGAGGGTGCCGTCGAGCTTGAGCATGTCGGCCGGGAAGGAGCGCAGTGCCGACAGTGACGACCACCCCGCCCCGAAGTCGTCCACGGCCACGCGAACGCCCTGGCGGGCGAGAGCGTTCACCGTGCGCATCACGGACGGATTCGCGTCCACGAGGCTCGCCTCCGAGGTCTCGAGCACGAGGTGGGCGCCTTCGAGGCCGTGCGTGCGCAGAATCGTGAGCGTCCGGTCCACGAAAGTGGGGTCCGACAACTGTCGCCGCGACGCGTTGACGTGCAGCGAGAGGGTGCGGTCCGTGCCGGGCGCGGCGATCCACTCGGAGAGACGGCGGGCGCCCTCGTCGAGGACCCAGTCGCCGATGGGGGAGATGAGCCCCGATTCGTCGGCGAGGTCGAGGAACGCACCGGGTGCGAGGAGCCCACGATGCGGATGGTGCCAACGCAGCAGCGCCTCGAGGGCCACGATTCTGCCGGTGTGGGCCGATTCGATCGGCTGGTACAGCACGGCGAACTGGCCCGCGGCGAGCGCCTGCTCGAGCTCGGCACCGAGTCGCTGCCGTTCGCGCGCGGCGGTGCGCATCTCCTCGCTGTAGATCTCGGACCGTCCGCGGCCGCGCTGCTTGGCGCGGTACATCGCCGTGTCGGCGGCGCGCAGCAGCGTGACGGCGGCGTCGGCCGGTGACTCGCGGGCCAGGAGATCGTCGTCGGCGAGGGCGACGCCGATGCTGGCGCCGGCCTCGACCTCGATGCCCTGCAGGACGACGGGCCCGGTGATCGCGGCGCGGATGCGTTCGGCCACGTCGAGGGCCACCTGTTCATCGAGGAGTCCCTCGCAGAGGACGACGAACTCATCGCCGCTGATGCGGGCCACGAGGTCGCTCGGCCGGGTGGCGGCCTGCAGGCGGTGCGACACGGTGACGATGAGCTGGTCGCCGACGGCGTGGCCGATGGTGTCGTTGACGTGCTTGAGCTTGTCGAGGTCGATGAACATCACCGCCACCGAGGCGCCGGTGGTGCGCCGTCGCTCGAGAGCCTCGGCGGTCTTGTGCACGAAGTGCACGCGGTTCGGCAGGCCCGTGAGTGCGTCGTGGGTGGCCTGCCGGGCGAGCTCGGTCTGCACCTGTCGCTGCTCGGTGATGTCGCGCGCGATGACCGACCAGTGGGTGATGCTGCCGGTGGTGTCCCGCACCACCTGCACCACGACCGACAGGATGCGTCCGATGCCCTCGGGAGAGCGGAAGGCGATCTCGCCCTCCCACATGTGGGGTGATCCCGCGGGAGGTGCGGGATCGAGCAGCACCCGCGGGAGCTGGTCGCGCACGGCCTGCATGAACGCGCGCGCTGCGGCGTCGCCCGCACCGAGCCCGGGGTCGCCCACGCCGAGGACACGACGCGCGGTGTCGTTGACGAAACGCGGATCACCCGTGCGCTCGAACACGAGGACGGCGTCACCGGATGCGTCGAGGAGGCCGACGAGTTGATCGGAGAGCTCGCGCTCGCGCACCTGGGAGGTGGCATCCAGAGCGGTGCCGACGTGGCCCGTCACCTCACCGGCGACGACGACGGGTCGCGTGATGACGCGCACCCAGATCGCGGTGCCGTCGGGTTGTCCGACGCGGAACTCGACGGTGAATCCGGCGTCGGCCGAGGGGCGCCGCGCCCAGAGGTCCTCGCACGCGGTGCGCTCGCGGGGCAGCGCATGGGCCCACGGCGCCGATCCCGGCGCGAGGGGAGCTCCGCCGAGGGCGAGTTCGCGGAACGCGGTGTTGGCACTGACGACGCGACAGGCGGAATCGGCCTCGAAGATGCCCACGGGCAGGGAGGCGGTGATCTCGTCGATGCCGACATTCTCACAGATGGTTCACGCTCTGCGGTGGAACGACATCGCAGAGTGACCCCTGCGGAGCGGCTCAACCGGGGGCGGAGATGCCGATGCCGCTCGACTCGAGCGCCGCCGAGACCACCGCGGTGTACAGGGAATCGGCGGGGTCGCCCTCCTGTGCCTCGAGGATCTGGCTCACCGCGAACACGGTCACGGACCAGTCGGCGGTCTCGCCCGGGTCGGGGCAGGGGCCGGTCCATCCGATCCGCCCGTCGGAGTTCTCCCCGATCACGGCGAGGGGGTCGGTCTCGCCCGCAGCCAGGTACCGGGTCTCGGGGGAGAGATTCACGACGATCCACTGCACGCCCCCCGCCTCGTCCTCGGCCACGACCGCCCACGACGCGACGTCCTCGGGGCCACCCGACCAGGACAGTTCCGGGGAGACATCCTCGCCACGGCAGGTGTGCCGGGGGTCGATCCTGCCGTCATCGGCGACCCCGGGGGCGGACAGGGTGAGGGGATCGCTGTCGCCGTCGAGCATCTCTCCGGCGAAGGGATCGGTGGTGGTGGGACCCGGGTCCCGCAGTTCGCGACCGTCACCGCCCGCGCATCCGGCGAGGGCGAGGGCGAACACGGGAGCGACGCCGAAGAGCAGGGAGAGGCGACGCATCTGCGCAGGTTACGTCGTCGACGGCGGGGCGCACCCGCATCGGGAACGCCCGCTTCAGTAGCCTGAGTCGCCATGACACGGATCCCCGTTTCCGCCGACGGCGAACCGCTCTGCCTGCTCACGGTGCACGCTCATCCCGATGACGAGGCCTCGAAGGGGGCGGCCACCGTGGCGCGCTACGCCGGCGAGGGCGTGCGTACGGTGCTCGTCTGCTGCACCGGCGGCGAGGAGGGCGACCTGCAGAATCCCGCTCTGCGTGAACCGGGCGGTCCCTTCCACGGTGCCGCGCCGGAGGAGGAACGAGGGATTCTCGCCCGACTGCGTCCGCGCGAACTCGAGGAGTCCGCCGCCATCATCGGATTCTCGGCCGTGCACATGCTCGGCTACCGGGACTCGGGCATGGCCGGTTCGCCGGCGAACGAGCATCCCGACTGTTTCCACATGGCCGACCTCGACGAGGCGGCGGGTCGTCTCGTGGCCCTCATCCGTGCCGAACGGCCCCAGGTGATCCTCACCTACAACGACGACCAGGCCCGGTATCCGCATCCCGACCATCTGCGCGTGCACGACGCGAGCATCCTCGCGTTCGAGCGCGCCGGCGACCCCGCCTGGTACCCCGGAACGGGTGAACCGTGGTCGCCGTCGAAGATGTACTACACGGTGTGGTCGAAGGAGCGCATCCTCAAGGTGAACGACGCCCTCGTGGCCAAGGACGGTGAATCCCCCTTCTCGCCCGAGTGGTTGGCCGCGCCCTCGCAGGACCATCGCATCACCACCCGCATCGACATCTCGGAGCACATGGCCGTTCGCTCGCTTTCTCTGCGCGCCCACGCCACGCAGATCGATCCCGCCTCCAAGTGGTGGTTCGGTCTCGACGACGACGAGCTCGCCGTCATCTACCCGTGGGAGGACTGGATCCTCGCCGCCCCGACACCGACCGGTGAGGGCATCCACGAGGACGACTTCTTCGCCGGTCTGCGCGCCGGCGTCGCCCCGGGACGGTCGCGTTGAGCGTGCAGTACCGCGTGGTCTTCGGCAAGAAGGACGAGGTGGTGGAGGGACCCGACGACGCTGACGTCGTCCTGCGGATCGACGCCCGTGACGCCGCCCTCGACCCGACCGAGGCCTACATGAGGGGCCGATTGAAGGCCGAGGGACACACCGGGGCGTTGTTCGCCGTGCTGAGGTCGGGCGCGGCCGCCGAGGCGATCAACCGGCTCGCATCGCGTCCCTGAGGGCGCGGTAGCCGACGAGTTCCGCACCGCTCGACGCGAGCGCGTCGCGCACGTCCGGGTCGGCCGTGACGAGCTCCAGGTCGTCGATCCATCCCGCGGCGTGTTCGCCGAGCGCGCGCACCTCGGGGGTGTCGATCGCCGGCTGGACGTGGATCTCGGTGACCCCGGGGCCCAGCGTGCCGAGCGCGGTGAGCAGTCTCTCGCGGCTACCGGCGCTCCAGTCGTGGTCGAAGTGGTCGGGGAACACCACGCCCTCCTCTCGCGCCAAGGCGCGGAAGGGGAAACCGGCCGTCTCCTCGGAGATGGTGGAGGGAAGACGGATCGGGAGGCGGAATTCGACGGCGAGTTCGAGGTAGACGTCGAAGAACTGGGGCCGCAGGGTGATGGCCGTGAGGTGCGGCGCGAGGTGGGTGACGTCGATGCCCCAGGCGAGCGCGCGCTCGATCTGGGCGCGACACTCGCGCAGCACCTCGCCCGGATCGGCGTGCTCCCACAGGTCGTCGATGCCGCGGGGGAATCCCCCCTCGCCCGACAACAGGGTCGGTGCATGGGTCACGGGACCCCAGCGGTACAGGGGGTGCTCGGCGTTGAGCGTGAGGTGCACGCCGATGTCGTCGCTCGGCTCGGCCATGCGGGCGGCATAGCGGGCCCAGGGTGCGGGCACCATGAGCGAGGAGCAGGTCGCGACTCCTTCGCGCACCGCCCGGAAGACGCCCTCGGTGGCGCCGTGGCAGGAACCGAGGTCGTCACAGGAGAGGATGACGATGCGCGCGTCGGGACCGCGGCCGAGGCGCTCGGCCAGCGTGCGCGCCTCGTCCATGGGGCGACACTATCCCCGGCACGCACCCCACACCCCGAGCCCGGCCGCCTCGGCATCGCGGGCGGCGGCGGACAAGAGCCCCGAGTGCGCGGTGTTCGGGGGGAACGGGAAGGGAACGGCATGGCCGGATGCGACGAGGTCGAGGTTGACGAAGAGGTCGTCGGCGTCGCGCCAGACGTAGGCGAGGAGTCGACCGTGGATGTCGCGGGCTTCCTCGTCGCGCACGAGCCGCACCGCGGTTCCCCGTGGCAGGAGCACGGCGGTGCGGGCGCTCGCCTCGGGTCCGCCGCATTCGACGGGTCGCTCGGGGTGCTTGGTCTCGGGGGTGTCGATGCCGATCAAGCGCACGGTCTCGCGGCGCGAGCCGGCCCGCACCACGATGGTGTCGCCGTCGACCACCGAGGACACGATGGCCCGCAGTCCGCGCCCGTCGGAGTCGACGGGGGACGGTGCGCACGCCGTCGACACGACGATCAGGATCGAGACCCCGAACGCGCGAACCCCGGGCACGCAGGCCCGGGGTTCGCGGAACGAGGTCATCGACGCGATGTGTGCGCGCCGTGGCGAGGGATCAGAGGCGCTCGATGAGGGTTCCCGTGCCGAGTCCGCCACCGCAGCACATCGAGATGAGGCCGTAGCGGCCGCCCGTGCGCTCGAGCTCGTAGAGGGCCTTCGTGACGAGAACAGCGCCCGTGCCCCCGAGCGGGTGCCCGAGCGCGATCGCGCCGCCGTTCGGGTTCGTCTTCTCGAGGTCGGCACCGACCTCCTTCGCCCAGGCGAGCACCACCGAGGCAAAGGCCTCGTTGATCTCGAACACGTCGATGTCGTCGATGCCGAGATTGTTGCGCTGCAGGAGGCGCTGTGTGGCATCGATGGGGCCGGTGAGCATGAGCACCGGATCGACCCCGACGAGGCAGGTGTCCACGATGCGGGCCCGGGCCTTCAGGCCGAGCTCGGCGGCACGGGTCTCCGACATCATCATGATGGCGGCGGCGCCGTCGGAGATCTGCGAGGAGTTGCCCGCGGTGTGGACGCCGTCCGGGCGGGCGACGGGCTTGAGGGTCGAGAGCTTCTCGAGCGTGGTCTCGCGCATTCCCTCGTCGCGCGCCACGGTGCGCATGCGGCCCGTCTCGCGACCCTCCTCATCGACCTCCGGGGTCTCGAGCGCGATGTACTGGCCGGCGAAGCGGTCCTCGTTCCAGGCGCGGGCCGCGCGCTGCTGGGAGTCGAATCCGAAACGGTCGGTGTCCTCGCGGGTGATGCCCCACTTGTCGGCGATGCGCTCGGCGCCCTCGAACTGGGAGGTCATCTCGTATCGCTCGAAGTAGGTCTTCGGGATCGGCACTCCGAGGCCGAGTTCCTTGCGCGAGTTCGCCCCGATCGGCACGCGGCTCATGGCCTCGACACCGCAGGCCACCGCGACGTCGACGACGCCGGCGGCGATGAGCGACGAGGCGAGGCCGGTCGCCTGCTGGGACGATCCGCACTGCGTGTCGACCGTGGTGGCCGCCGTGGAGAGGGGAAGACCGGCGGCCAACCACGCGGTGCGCGTGACGTTGAAGCTCTGTTCGCCCACCTGGCTGACGTTGCCACCCACGACCTGCTCGACGAGTGCGGGGTCGATGCCGACGCGGTCGATGAGTGCCCGTTGCACGCGTCCGAGCGTCTCGGCGGGATGGAGAGTGGACAGGCCGCCCCCGCGGCGCCCGACGGGCGTGCGCAGGGCATCGACGATGACGACGGAGTTGTTGGTGCTGGACATGTCGTCATCCTATGAGACCCCCCACCGGGGGACGACACGGGATCAGGCGCCGAAGATGCGGGCCTGGAGCTTGCGCATGCCGGCGAGCCAGCGGTCGCGGTCCTCCACCTTGCGCTGCTCGTAGACGTGCACCTCCGGGTGGGGGAGCACGAGGAATCGGCCCGCGACCACGTGGTCATGGACGATGTCGGCGACCTCGGCGGGTTCGAGCACGTTCCCGGCGGCCCGCACGACGTCCCCGCCACGCCGGTCGATGCCGCGGTCGGCGCCGGGAGGGTTGAGCATGTTGGTGTTCACCCCCTGGGGGCACAGGCAGGTGACCGTGATGCCGCGGTCGCCGTAGGTGATGGAGAGCCACTCGGCGAAGGCGACGGCCGCGTGCTTGGAGACGCTGTAGGTGGCGCTGCCGATCTGGGAGAGCAGGCCGGCCGCCGAGGCGGTGGAGCAGAAGTGGCCGCGGCCGGCGGCGAGCCACTCCGGCAACAGGTGCGCGGCCGCCCAGCGATGGGCGTGGAGGTTGATGTTCATGGCCGTCTCCCACGTGGCCTCGTCGGTGGAGGCGAGGTCGGTGCCGACGGCCACGCCGGCATTGGCGAAGAAGAGGTCGATGAACCCGAAGCGTTCCCGGGCAGCGTCGATGAGGGCGATGTTCCCCTCGCGCGTGCCCACGTCGGCGGTCACGGCGAATGCCGAATCGGGCCGCCGGGCGAGGAGTTCGGCCTCGAGTGCGACGATCCCCGCCGTGTCGCGGTCGGCGAGCACCACCCGCGCCCCTGCGTCGTGAAAGCGGCGGGCCAGGGCGGCCCCGATACCGTTCGCCGACCCCGTGACCACCGTGTGTGCGTGCGTGAATTCCATGTCGCGACCCTATGTCGCCCCCGGCCCGCATTCGCAGGCCTCCCACCTGTGGAAAAGAACCGTCGCTCCGCGCCCGCGCATGCCCGTGGCGGGACCCGGGGCATGGGTACGCTGAGCCGAGAGCAGCCGGGACCGTGTCGCACGGGACGGGCGAACTCGCGAGAGGAGAACCACCATGATCGAGACCCGCGAATCCGTCGTCACCGAGGCGATCGCCGTCATCGACAAGGCCCTCGCCGAGATGCTCCGTCGTGAACTCGTCACCTCCGTCGAGGTGGGAGACCTCCTCCTCGACCTGCGCTCGCTGCTCCTGCAGGCCGTGCCGGTCGTTGACGCCGACTGACCGCGTCGGCTCGAACCTTCAGTCCCGGGCGCGTCTGCGCCACCAACGCCTCTTCGGCGAGGCGGACGAACCCTCGCCGTCCCGGGTCGGCGCAAAGGTGCACAGTTCCCCGAACGCTCCGTCGATGCACTCGCGCAGGAGGTCGGGCTCGCGCACCGCGGCCTCGTCCACGTGGATGCCCACGTCGAGGTTGCCCATGTACGACATGAGGGTCACGTTGACCGCCACGCCCGCGAGCGGACCCACCGGATGGTTCGAGAGCATGAGGGCTCCCGCCACGTAGAGAGGCACGCCCGCCCCGCGCACGTTCGAGGTGGCGAAGTCGACGGTCTCGGCCTGGGCCCTCGCGATGCGGGTGACGACCGAGGTGGGCAGGAACGCGGCGAGTCCCGCGATGGCATCCAGGGACCCTTGCTCGTCGCGGGTGCGGGCCGCCTCGACGGCCTCGTTGACGGCGGCGAACCGCTCGGCGAAGGGCATCTCACCGGTCGGAACCAGCATGCGCACGAGGGTGAAGGCGTTCGCTCCGCTGTCCTGGGTCCTCGTGCTCACCGCCATCGAGGCGCGCAGGGATTCGACCGGCGCGCCGAGGCGCGAGTGGTAGGCGCCGGCCGCCTGGGCGACAGCCGTGACGAATCCGGTGTTGATGCGACCCCCGAGCACACGGGAGGCCTCGCGCACGCCGGCGTAGGGCGCCGACGTCGTGAGGATGCGGCGGCGCAGGGAGCGCTCGACCCACAGCGGCGAGCGCGCCGCATCGGCTTCGAGAAGCTGGGTGCGCAGGCTGCGCACGGTGGCCGAAGCACCCTGGCCGAGCGACGCGGCGAGCGAGGGATCGGCGAGTACGTCGCGCACCTGTCGCAACAGGGCGATGGGGATGCGCAGAGAATCGGCCATGGCCCCGCGCAGGGCCTCGGCGGGATCGGGCGACGCCGCGGCTTCGGCGGCCGCGACGAGGTCGGGGTCGAGCGGTGGCAACGGAGCCGGCTCGCGCTCGAGGTCGAGGAAGTGGAGCGAGAGTTCCACGCCGCCCTGACCGTCGGCGATGGTGTGGTGCAGCTTCTCGACGAGGGCACTGCGTCCGCCGGCGAGGCCGTCCACCACGGTGAACTGCCACAGGGGTCGCGAGCGGTCGAACGGGTCGGCGAGGAGCAGTGCGACGAGGTCCTCGAGTTGACCCATGCTGCCCGGTGCGGGGAGCGAGATGCGCCGGATGTGCCGCCGGATGTCGAAGTCCGGATCGTCGACCCATGTCGGGTTGCCCACGTTGCCCGGGGCGGGCTGCACGCGCCGTCGCAGGCGCGGGAAAAGGATCGCGGTGCGCTCCATGCGGGCGCACAGCGCGTCCATGTCGGGAGTGCGGTCGAGGACGGTGATGTTGGCGAATGCCGAGGCGAGGTGGGGGTCCTTCTCGAGCCGCCACATCATCGACTCGGTGTCGCTCATCCTGCGCGCGTCGTCGGCCACGGACCCAACCTACAGCGCGTCGCCGGACCGTCCGGCGGGTCAGGCGGGAACGGTGGTGTGCTTGAACTCGTTGAGGATGGGCCAATCGATGTCGGCGAGGATCCGCTCCACGACGCGCACCGAATCTGCGCCGTCCCGGGACTTCTCCATGAGCCGCACGAAGACGGCGGCATCCCCGACGATGAAGGTCGGGGTGCCCCACACGTGGTGCGAACGCACCCAGCGTTCGTGCTCGTCGCGTGCCACCGCGAGCGTCCGGCCCGAGTCGACGTCGGCGAACGCGGCGGCGGGGTCGGCGCCGGCGGAGGCGAGGACGGAGGCGAGGACGGAGCGGTCGCGCAACGATCCTCCCCGGTCATGGCGATGGTCGAAGAGGCCGCGGTGCACCGCCAGGAAGGCGTCGGGTTGCCGGTCGCGCACCGAGAGGGCGAGCTGGATCGCGAGGAGCCCCGAATCCGTCTCGGGCGAGTCCCACACGTCGGGCATTCCTTCCTCGACGTGGGTCTGTCCGAGGCAGAAGGGGAGGAAGTCCACCTTCCAGTCGGCACCGGCCTGCAAGGCGGCCACGACATGGTCGTGGGCGATGCGACCGAAGGGGCAGCGGTAGTCGAAGGTGATGCCGAAGGATGTGGTCACGGGAGGGTCAACCCCCGGTTCTGCCCGCCTATTCCCGGTCCGGCAGCGCCTGATTCAGCCATGCTCTGTTCACGAGAGGATGGCAGCGGCGATCGGCAGCGCGACGCCGCCGAGCACGAGACCGGTGACGAGGCCGCCGAGGACGTCCGAGAGGTGATGAATGCGCACCACCACACGGCTGACGGCGACGACCACGGCCATCGCCGTCCAGACGAACACGAGGGGAGCACCCGTGAACAATCCGAGGAGGACCACGGCGAACATCGCCGAGGAGGCGTGTCCGCTCGGGAAACTCGTCGTGGAGGGCGTGCGCAGCGCGAAACGTCCGTCACCGGAGACGGTGGGACGTTCGCGGCGGAACAGACGCTTGATTCCCTGGTTCACGACGAGGCTCTCGAGCCCGAGCGCGATCGAAAGCACGATCGCCTCGGCGAGGTGGATGCGGCCGAGCAACGAGAGGGAGAGACCGGTGACGTGCCACACGAGCGAGAAGTCCCCCACCGTGCTCGCCAGACCGAACACCACGCGGCCCGCTCGCGAGTCGCGCACCGGCTCGAGCACGCGGTCCGCCGCCGCATCGAGTTCCGTGATCCTCATCGGTGGAGCCTCGAGGTCTCGGATGCGTCGATCCATGCCGCGATGCGCGCGGGATGCTCGAGGGGGCCGAAGTGCCCCATCTCGTCCCAGCGCACGAACACCGCGCCGGGAATGCGCTCGGCGACGAGATGAGCGAAAGAGGAGGGCTGGAAGGGCGCGGCCGCTCCGGACATGACCCAGGTGGGCACGGTGAGGGAGCCCAATGTCTCCCACGCGCCGGACGTCGCGCCGGTCTCGTAGGTGCGGGCCTCGTGTTCCGGCGCGCACTTCAGGGTGATGCCGTCGTCGCATTCCGAGAATCCGTGACGCACGTAGGCCTCGCGCACCGCCGGATCGAACGACGCCATGGGTGGCTTGGCGGCGAAATTGTCGAGTGCGGTCCGAGCGTCGGGGAAGACGGCACGGCGTCGCCGCGCACCGGCCGGGAGCGGGCTCTCGGATCGCGGCGAGCCCGCCGGATCGGGCGGGGGAAAGACGATGGGCTCGTAGAGATAGAGGGCGGAGAAGAGATCCGGTTCGCGCACCGCGGCCATGATGAGCGATGCGCCCCCCATGGAGTGTCCGACACCGGTGACCGGGCCACCGACGACCTCGCACGCGTGGTGCGCCGCGGCGAGTGCGTCGTCGCCGTAGGAGCTCCAGAGAAGCCGGGAGGGGTCGACGGCGTCGGCGTCGCCGTGGCCCCTGTGATCGAGGCCGAAGCACCGGCGACGGGGCAGGGCAGCGGCGAGCGGAGCCATGCAATGGGCATGGAAGCCGGTGGCATGGGAGAGGAGGATCCCGGGCCCCTCGCCACCGAGATCGTGCACCACGATTCCCGTCCCGTCGGCGGAACGCACGGAGGCGGCGTCGGGACAACGGGGCTCGACCATGGGAGCCCGACCGTAGCGGAGTGCATTACGGGGGCGGTCGGATCGCCCGACCCCATTGAGGAACGGCGCTACGTCAAGTAACTTGCGTCGCATGTCACAGAACATGTCCACCATCGCCGACATCATCCGCGTCCACGGCGCCGCCCAGTCGGATCGCATCTCGTTGTGGGAGGGCACACGCACCCGCACGTGGGGAGACCTCTACGAGCGTTCCCGGCGCATGGCCAACGCCCTCGCCGCATCGGGGGTGGGGGCCCAGGACCGCGTGGCCTTCCTCGACAAGAACAGCATCGAGCACTTCGAGGTCTTCTACGGATGCGCCCTCCTCAACGCCGTGTCGGTGGACGTCAACTGGCGTCTGGCTGCCCCGGAGGTGGAGTTCATCGTCAACGACGCCGCCGCCAAGGTGTTCATCGTCCACAAGGACTTCCTTCCCGTGCTCGAGGCGATCCGCCCGAACCTCACCACGACGAAGCACGTGGTGGTGATCGGCGGCGAGGGTGGCGAGGTCGAGTACGAGGCCTGGCTCGCCTCGGCATCGGCTGACGAGCCCCGGGTGACCGCGGCGGCGGACGATGTGGCGTTTCAGCTCTACTCGAGCGGCACCACCGGCCGCCCGAAGGGCGTCATGCTGACGAACTCGAACTTCTTCTCGCTCCTTCCGGCCGCGCGCCAGATGTGGAAGTTCTCCCCCGACTCGGTGAACCTCGCCGCGATGCCGCTCTTCCACATCGGTGGCGGCGGCTGGGCGACGGCCGGACAGTTCGAGGGATGCACGACCGTCGTCGTGCGCGACCTCGACCCCAACGGCCTCATCGGTCTCATCGGCGAGCGCGGAGTGACCCACGGTTTCCTCGTGCCCGCGGTGCTGCAGTTCATGCTCATGATGCCGGCGATGGAGAACGCGGACTTCTCCTCGATGGAGCTCATGTGTTACGGCGCATCCCCCATCTCGGCGGAGGTCCTCACCCAGAGCCTCGCGAAGTTCAAGTGCGACTTCATGCAGGTGTACGGGCTCACCGAGACCACCGGCGCCACGACGATGCTCGAGCCGTCCGACCACGATCCCGCCGGCCCGAATGTGCATCGTCTGCGTTCGTGCGGGAAGCCCGCCCCGGGCGTGAACATCCGCATAGTGGACTCCACGACCGGCAACGACATGCCGACAGGAGAGGTCGGTGAGATCTGGGTGAAGGCACCCACGGTCATGAAGGGTTACTGGAACAATCCGAAGGCCACGGCCGAGGCGATCACGGCGGACGGCTGGTTCAAGACCGGAGACGCCGGCTACAGCGACGCCGACGGCTACATCTACATCCACGACCGGGTGAAGGACATGATCGTGTCGGGCGGCGAGAACGTGTATCCCGCCGAGGTGGAGAACGTGCTCATGGGGCATCCCGCCATCGCCGACGTCGCCGTCATCGGTGTTCCCCACGAGAAGTGGGGCGAGACCGGCAAGGCGATCGTGGTGCGAGCCAAGGACGTCGATGTCACCGAGGACGAGATCATCGCCTATGCCAAGGAGCGTCTCGCGGGCTTCAAGTGTCCGACCAGCGTGGATTGGGCCGAGGCCCTGCCGCGCAATCCCAGCGGGAAGATCCTCAAGAAGGACCTGCGTGCCCCCTATTGGGAGGGCAAGGAGAGAATGGTCAACTGACCCAACCGAGGACCGCCTCGGCGACCTCGTCGGGTCTCTCCAACTGGAGGAAATGTCCCGCACCCTCGATGATGCGCACCTCGGCCCATGGGCTGAGCGTGCGCACGGACTCGGCAACCTCGACGCCCATGCAGCCGTCGTCGCTGCCGTGCAGGTAGAGCGTCGGCTGGACGAGCTCGCCCGATCCGGAGGCCTGGATGGCGTCGTAGCGCGGGTCGCGGGGTCCCGCGCCGAGGGTGGCGCGGTAGTAACCGAGCGCCGCCGCCATGTGCGCGGGATCGGCGAAGCACGCCTTGGCGCGGGCGGCGTCTTCGCCGCCTGCGAGACCGGGGGACCAGTCGCGCCACAGCCTGTCGATGAACGCATGGTCGTTCGCCGGGACGACGATGTCGGCGAGGGGATGTTGGAAGAAGAACATGTACCAGCTGCGCGCGATCTGGTCGAGGTTCGAGACGAAGGCGGCTCCGACGGCGGGTCCGGGCGGCACCGACATACCCACCACCCGGCGCCATCGATCGGGTTCCGACGCCGCCGCCCCGTAGGCCGACGGGGCTCCCCAGTCGTGTCCGATGATGACCGCGTCCCCGTCCCCGCCGAGCACCTCGTGCAGCGCGTTGGCGTCGGCAGAGAGAGCGCCGGTCTGGTACATCCCGTCGGAAGCGAGCGAGGTCGGGTGGTAACCGCGCGTGAAAGGAGCCACCGCGCGGAATCCGGCTCCCGCCAGGGCCGGCAACAGATGGCGCCAGGAGTGGGCGGAATCGGGGAATCCGTGCAGGCACAGAGCGAGCGGACCGGAACCGCATTCGAGAAGGGTGAAATCGACGCCGTTGGCAACCGCCCGGCCCGTGGTGATGTCGGCCATGGCAGAACCGTAGTCCCCTCGATGCGACGGGCGTCACGCCACCGCCCCGTGGACTCTCGCGGCGTCGCGCCCTATCGTCACCCGAATGGGGGCAGGGAGATGTTGACCGTAACGGTGCACGGCGTGCGCGGTTCGTCTCCCGTGTGCGGTCCCGACACCGTCCGCTACGGCGGCAACACCTCGTGCGTGGCCCTCGAATCGCCGGGGCGTCGCCCCATCGTCTTCGACCTCGGCACGGGGTTGCGATCGTTCGGAACCCCGTGGCAGGGACGCGAGGGGACACCGATCGACCTCCTTGCCCTCGTCACGCACCTCCACTGGGACCACATCCAGGGTCTGCCCTTCTTCCCGCCGTTGTTCAACCCGCATTCGCACGTCGACATGCTCGGACCGGCACAGGATCACGGTTCGTTCGAGGACGGGATGCGCGACGCGGTGCGTCCCCCGATGTTCCCCGTGACATTCGAGGATTTCCCGGGGACGTTCTCCTTTCGCGACATGGGGGACTCCGACATCGAGGTCGACGGGTGGCGCATCCGTTCCCGGTTCGTGCCCCATCTCGGTCCGACCCTCGGCTACCGCGTGGAGGCCGACGGCAGGTCGGTGGCCTACATCTCCGACCACCAGCAGACCCTCGACGGACCCTTCGTCGTGCCCGCCGCCGTGCACGACCTTGCCGACGGTGTGGACGTGCTCATCCACGACGCCCAGTACACCGAGGCCGACCTCGTGCACAAGGAGCGGTGGGGGCACTGCACCCCGGACTTCGCCCGCTTCGTCGCGCGCGAATGCGGTGCGGGGACCCTGGTGCTCCATCACCACGACCCGTCGCGCACCGACGCCGAACTCGACGCGCTCGCCTGTGAGGGACGGGTGCTCGGCAACGAGAGCGTGGGTCGCGAGGGCCTGCGCCTCGAGCTCTGAGGACGACGGCCGTCCGGCGCCGCGCGTCTACTGTGTGCCCGTGGCCGCATCCGTCGACTCCGCCCACTTCCGCGACGTGCTCGGGCGCGTCCCGACCTCCGTCGTCGTCGTCACGGGAACCGATGCGGACGGCGCCCCGAGGGGGATGACCATCGGCTCCTTCGTGTCGGTCTCGCTCGACCCGCCCCTCGTGGGATTCTTCATCGGCACCGGTTCGCGCTCATGGGAGGCCATCGCGCCGTCGGGGCGGTTCTGCGTCAACGTGCTGGCGGCCGGCCAGGACGAGACCTGCTGGCGCTTCGCCAAGGAGGGCGACGACAAGTTCGCGGGACTCCGATGGTCCGCATCCGGGCTCGGCAACCCGGCGATCGACGGATGCGCCGCGCGCATCGACTGCACGATCGAGTCCGCCACTCCGGCCGGCGACCACGCGTTCGTGCTGGGGCGGGTGCACGCTCT
>Ga0315903_10005135_pt1 | contig 17174 bp, 37 predicted proteins | sample LakEriMetagenome_7_FD_203524 | JGI IMG/M metagenome (GOLD analysis project Ga0315903, IMG submission 203524) | Freshwater fungal communities from buoy surface, Lake Erie, Ohio, United States - Buoy 2 MA119 | ecosystem: Environmental > Aquatic > Freshwater > Lake | place: USA: Lake Erie, Ohio...
CACAAACAATCGAACAAATGTTCGAATCTATCTCCTAAGCGTAAATGTCCGATTTGCCCTATCTGTACCGATATGATACAATTAGTCCTATATGACCGAAATGTCTAGCTAGTCCGTTTTGAGTGTCTGAAAATCGGACACTAAAAAAAAGATGGCGACACTAGAAAAATGAGTTTGCAATTCCCCTAGAAAAATGATTCAATTCTCTTACTGAGTTAATCGTCCGAATTAACCAGTAGAAAATAGGTAAAGAAAATGAAAAAAGAAAAAGCAGAAAAAGCAGTGAAAAACACTACTAAATCGGTAGTGGTTGATTCTTCAATCCTTAATGGATTTAGGGAATTGGTATCAACATCCACCGCCTCAATTTGGGGATTTATCTCAAGCACTTATTCTAAAATGAGTGAGGGCGAATCATCAGTAAGAATCGCACGAGCATCAATAAAAGAGGGTGAAAAAGCAGGTAAACACCCAGTAGTGAAATCCTCTCAGGTTGAGGGATTCGGTACCGCCTTGAAGGTGAAAGAATTGCAAGGTGCAACCGAGCAACCTATCGCCACCATTTTGAAAGTATCAATGAGGGCGCAACGGGTGGCAGGTGTTGAGGGCGTGGATTCTCTTATCGAGGGAATCAAAACCTATGCGGGATTTATTGACCGCCTAGAATCTGCCGAGGATTCAAAAGCCGAGGCAACCGAGGCAACAAAAGCCGAGGCAACCGAGAAGGCAACCGAGGCAGATTTGAAGGGAATTACCCCTGATGCATTTGCCGAGTTAACGCTTAAGTATTTTGCAACCTTGAGCATGGCGGATGCAAAAGTCTTAAACGCAAAACTAGCCGACACCTGCGCCTCAGGATGGCACACAATTTCCAAGAATAGTAAGGCTCAGGTTAAGGTTAACGCCTAACTAATCCCGAGCAGATAGCCTCACCCCTTCGGGGGTGGGGTTATTTTTTTTAGCTAAGACACGCCCGAGTGCGTTGCAACTTCCGACACGCCCGAGTGCGGGGGGAAAATCCGACACAAACCAACACAAACTTTTATTAGGTTTAGGACGAGGACGAGGACGGGCAGGGGCAAACAATTTTTTCAACACAAACCAAATTGCGAGGGCGTAAACGAGGGCTGAATAAAGGGTGTCTGAAAATCAGACGAGGGCTACCCTCAACTTGACATTGAGGCTCACTTATGTTATACTAGAGCCACTTAAGAAAAACTTGTCTTAAGTTAGTGTCTGAAAATCAGACAGTTAGGATAAACAAATGCTAGACCAAAATGCAGAAAATGCGTTAATCAAATTAGCGCAAAAGATAGATGCTAGTAATGAAGTGCAACGCAATAAGCAAGAGCAGGCTAATCGTAATAAGCCTAATCCTGAGTACCTGCGGGTAATGGGGTTAGCATTATGACACCTGACGATATTGCGCTAGACTTCATGACCGAGAGTGAAATAGCCGAGATTATGGCAACCGAGGATATTTTTCAGGTTGATATGACTAACCTTGATGATTTACTTGAGGATGTTGCTTCGGACTCGGACTACGAATAGCAACTGGACAGCCCACGCTGGTGCGTGTTATTATGGGTTCAATTCCCATAGTGGGCACGAGTGTCTGAGATTCAGACACTTACTAAACGAAAGGCAATTATGTACATCGAGATAACAGATACGATAGCGATTATTATTGCGCTGACTACTAGCACCACGCTGGTAATCACTACTGCAATTAGAAACGCTAAACTTACTCGTGCTTTGCGTGAGTTAAGTGTCCAAAAGTAATGTAGATTATGCCAATGAGATTATCCTGACACTTACTAGAGATGAACTAGAAACTGTCAGGGAATCTCTTAGGCAATTCTCTATACATAATACAAGGCATGGTTTCGAGGCTCGTGCTAAGTATGCTGACGATTTGCGGGACAAGATTGTGAATATCATTCTCGATAGTGTCCAGCGTAGAATTGACAAAGAGAAGGAGTTAGTGTAAACTAATCTCACTCAACAAGAACTGTCTGAAAATCAGACGGAAAGGATAGAGATGGAAACTGTTGATGAAGTAGAACTCAAGCGTTGTATTGCTTGTGATACTGAATTAAATGGTGATGATGATGGCACTACTACTAGTAGCGGAGACCCTGTCTGCGACAGTTGCGTGGTAATGTGTATCAGATGTGAAGATGTCATTACATGTGATGACGAATTCAATGATGTAGAGGGTGAATTATGGTGTCAAAATTGCACTCGTAATGATGCTCATTGGTGCGACTTGTGCGATAACTATTTCACAGGCTATACCTTTGGTGCAGATGATACTAGCGATTGCATGTGTGAGAGATGTTATGAGAATAACACCACTTACTGCGAGGAATGTGATGCCACCTATATAAATGGTTGCGAATACAATCATGATGATGATGCTGATAGTAGGATAATACATGACTATTCGTATCGTCCTGACCCTGCATTTCAAAGTTCTGAGGGTGAACAAACACGACTATACTTTGGTATAGAAGTTGAGACAGAAGCCCGAGGTACAGATTATGGCACACGCAGAGTTGCTGCCGAGTTTGCTAGTAGATTAGAGGTTGAGCGTTTGGCATATCTCAAATCTGATGGCTCGCTTGAGTGTGGCTTTGAGTTAGTGACCCATCCAATGTCTCATAGTTATTTTATGAACGACGCTATAACTCTATGGGATACAATAAATAAACTCAAGAGTGATTACAATATGATGGCATGGGGTACAAAAACCTGTGGGCTTCATGTGCATATCTCTCGTGCTGGGTTTAATGGTGGTTCACACCAGCATAGATTCTTACAGTTAGTCTATAACAATAAGGATTTCTATGAGGTTCTTGCTGGCAGGGCATCTAGTCATTGGGCTAAGTTTGATGATGTCTTTGACCCTGAAACTGGACGCAAGTCCTTTAAGAATAAGTTTGACCGACATGGTTCTGATAGATACTCTGCGGTCAATACTAATAATAGAAATACTTTAGAGATGCGAATCTTTAGAGGTAGTTTGAATCCGAGATTCATTAAGTCTGCTATTGACTTGGCGCATGCCAGCGTTGAGTTCACTAGGGTTATGAGTGTCCGAGAAGTTAGAGATGATGGTCTATCCTGTCTGAAATTCAGACAGTACATAGAGAGTAAGCCCGACCTATACCCATCTCTTATTGAAAGAATAAAAATCCATTCAGAAGTTTTAACTAGGATAGAAAGGAAAGAGCATGTGTCTGCTGGTAGTAAGTTCTCCGAATAGCACACCACAAAAGAAGGATTTGAACAATGCTTCTTGCAACAATCCGCATGGCTTTGGCTATGCTGTACTTGCTGGCGATAAGATTATTACTGGCAAGGGTATGAACTCCAAGAAAGTAATCAAAGAGTTCCTAGAAGTACGCAAAAAATATCCAAAGAGTTATGCCATGTATCATGCTAGATTTGCTACGCATGGTGTTAAGAATGAGGATAACTGTCATCCATTCAAAGTGGGTGGTAGCGACCTAACTTACTTAGCACACAATGGTATTCTAGATGTACATATCGAGCCTACCGATAAGCGTAGCGATACCCGCATCTTTGCTGAGGATATCCTGCCGTCTATGGGTGGCATTACAGCATTAGATAACCCTAATCTGTATGGCATGATAGAGAAGTGGTCTGCTGGTAGCAAGATAGCAGTCTTTACCTTAGACCCTAATGCTGAGTATGATTGCTATATTATCAACGAGGACTTAGGTCATTGGGATAACGAAGGCAACTGGTGGTCTAATGATGGCTACAAACCTAGTGCTTATAGCAAGTACTTTAATTACTATAGTGATGGTTCAGACATAGGCAATAATGCCGAGGATGATTACATATGCTATGGTTGCGGTGAACCAGTTATGGATGATGGTAATCCATATCATTGTTATTCATGCTTTACATGCTTTGACTGTAATATGGTCAAAGATGATGGATGCATGTGCTGGTCGCCTGAGTATGACCGCTGGAAAAGTGATAGCCAACACAAACTAACGACGGGAGTATACAATGGACAATATGACTTTGGCTTCTAAAGAAGAAGTCAGAAAAGCAATTATAGAGTTAATCTCTATCGCCAATTTGACTACTGAGCGAGATGATGCTATAATTGCTAATGCTAGACTGGTACTACAAAAACTAGGTGTCTGAAAATCAGACACAGAAAAGGATAGATATGAAAAAAGTAAAAGTTCATGACCCAAGAGGTGATGTAATGGCAGATGTATACGATTATGCTGCTGGTGCATTACTAATGAGCCTGTATGGTAATGGCTCCTCGATACGCTACAAAAACCGAATCCTTTGGTTAGAAGGTGCTGATGGAGAAGGTGCTGAGAGTTATGATACAGTAGCAATAACAGTAGATAAACGACTAACAGAAGCGGGGCTAAGATGACGGGTGAAGTCACGATTACTGAACTAATGGATACATACATGATATCGTCTGATGAAAAGATGAGTACTGGATTTACTAAATCTATCATTATGAATGATGGAACTAATCAGTACTCAGGTAGGCTTCATTGGGATTCTAATGATGGCTATTCTATGGCTTGGGATACATCTGCGCCACCTGAGGCAGACCGCCCTGAGTTTGAGTATGTACTTGATTGTATAACAGACTTGGAGAGATAATGGAACTAAACCAAGAAGTAATATGGGAAGCAAGAGTTAGGAAATTTGAAGTAGGTGATATGGGCGATGAAGAAATTAAAGCCCTGCAAACAGAACTAATAAATGCCGTACGAAGAATCCTTTGGGATTACGGAATACATAACTAACTGTCTGAAATTCAGACACTAAGGAGGATAGTATGAGTGAACCAATGTATCTAATGGGTGATGACTACGCACTCAAAGGAGATGAGAGTGATGTAGATGAAAATGATGATAGTGGATTACCTGACCGCATGTGGGAGGATGACGAATGATAAATGGTAATTGTACTGGAGATGCCAACCCTGATTGGTGGTTTCCCGAGATGCCATCAGGCATAGGTAGACCAACACCCGAGGCTCTAAAAGCGGTTGCGGAACAGACTAATTATGCGTTAAAATTATGTGCTTCATGTCCTGTCAAGACAGAATGTTTGGCTGAAGGTATGAAGACTGAGCAGATGCGTAAAGGCATTGAAGGCTGGGGTAATCTACCATTTGGTATATGGGGAGGACTTATGGCTGCTGAACGATTAGAAATTGCTGGGATAAAGCGAGAGCATTATCCACCAAGAAGTAGGGCTGTACCAGCGAGAGCGTATGATTTATTCAGGAATCTGGAACCACTACTAAGGCGGTGAAGTATGAAGAGACTTTTGCTATTACTTTTAATTGGCATATTCTCTATCTATGGTATGCAAAGCATAAGTATAAATCATGTTGATACTCCAAGAGTATGGACTGTTGTAGATAGCAAAAACTATGCTAAAGATAGTTTAGTAGCATGGCAAGAGCATCAATGGGAATGCTTAGATAAATTATGGACTAAGGAGTCTAATTGGAGACCTGAAGCCTATAATAAGATTAAAGTAATGGGTAAGAATGCTGGTGGCATCCCACAGATTCTAGGACTTTCACCCGACACAAACCCACCAACTCAGATTGACCGAGGACTCGCTTATATTACCCACAGATATGGAACTCCATGTATGGCGTGGAAATATTGGCAGAAACATGGATGGTATTGATGCCTAACTATGAATATAAGTGTGAAGATTGTAGTACATCAGAAGACCATTACAGGCATGTTGACAAAAGAGATGAAGTACCTAATTGTCAATACTGTACTAAACCAACAACAAGAGTAATCAATGCAGTTCCATTCAAATTGAACGGGACTGGCTTCTACTCAACGGGAGGATAAATGGAATCAAAAGAAGATGCTCAACTAAGAGAAGAACTAATTGCTAGCATAATGCATTCAATGAGTATAATAAGTGATAACATTGAGGAGTTAAAAAAAGATGTCAAAGAACTCTGATTGGGATTTAGATTTACGTGCTGGCGAAGCGGGTGAGAGTAAACTTGCTGATTTGCTTCGTATGGACACTATAGAGGTTAAGACAGATAGACGCTGGATAGAGACAGGCAATTTATTTATAGAGGAGTCTTGTTTTTATCAAGGAAGTGGACAATGGGAGCCATCAGGAATAGCAGTAAGCAAGGCTACTCATTGGGCTTTCGTAATTGAAGGTAATGTAATTATAGTTCCAAGAGACCATCTAATAAATGTGGTTAGGGACTATGGTAAACCTATTGAGAATAAACAGCCACCTAATCAATCTAAGGGGCATCTTATTACTCCAGCACAGTTAATAAATTATATTAGAGTAAAGAACGAAGAGTTTGATAGAGCAGGGGAAGCGTATAAAAACTATATGGAACAGGAGTATCCAATCTGAAAGAGTTATTCAGTTCCGTCTTCGCTGTTTTCTTCCCGCTCATTGTTATCGGATTCATCATGTTGCTCTACCAATTCGTCTGGCTCTTGAGCGGGTTTATCAGCAATATCGTTGTCTAACCAAGGTCTAAAGCCACCAACTCTAATAATTAATTTCTTTATAGCACGATTGTGACGCATGCGAGCAGCATCTTCGCTACCTAAATTCATCTCGGTGGCGATAGTGCTGTAGTCAAAAGACTCGGCGTACTTATAAAACAGTACGGTCCTATCCTCTGTACTAAGTTTATTGTACGCCTTGTCTATTTCAATCATCATGACCATCATATTACCGCCTTCAGCAGGCGCAGGTGGCTTACCAGGACCACCAAGATTCAACTTATGAGTAACACCTATCTCACCACGAATTACTGCTGGTAATAAAGCCTCAATCATAACAGCATCGTAATAAAATACATCCGATGTTTCATAGCCTGATGATTTGGCTTTCCAACGCTGACAATAATCCAATGCATCATTACGAAGTGAACGATAGATTAAATTCTTAGCGTCCTTCTCACCAATTGCTTCCCACTCTTTTAATTTATTTGGATGTTCGACGAACCATTGGTAAAGTGATTGCCTGATATCATCGAGTTCAACCATTTCATATTTCCTACTGTACTCAGAGGCAACTGCCTGTACAATGTAGTCCCACTTCTCGATGCTAGCCCAGTCCATATTTACCACTTCCAAGTCTTTCCTTCTACAGTAAATGACCTATTAACAATAGGAACTAACTGAGGAACAACTGTCTTGCCATCAACATGAAGGATGCCGAATCCTTGTTGCCACGTAAATAATCCTGCTTTAATATACTTAGCGTTAGCATAATTCATTAGGTTGCCTAGTTCCATACCCCATATAGTCTTAGGTTTACCGCCACGATATGTCTGAGTATGATGTGTCAAACCCATACGATGCGTGTGCCCACACACTACTGACATGCCTGAACGTTTGGCTAATCCAAGTGCGGTAGCACCAGCAGTAGGCTGTACATTGCCTTCATCACCATGCATTAACAACCAGCCAGGAGCCAGTTCATAAGGGTCTTTGTGATACTTAATCTCTAACTCATCAAGTCCTAAGAAGTTTTCTAACTGCAACTCAGGTAAGCCAAGTAATCCTGGCGCTCTCATTGCAACTGTATTAAATAATCTATCTGTATGATTGCTGCGAACCATATGCTCGACAGTTAAGTCATAAAGAACCTGACGAGTAGTGTCTCTATCACGTCCAATAGAACGCTCAAACTCTAACTCGGTGCCCTTACTCCATTTACTGATAGTCTGCATATCCATTTCATCACCACAAGATACTACAGTATCAGGTTGATATGCCTTGATAAACTTAGCAATTGCCTTAACGGCTTCTGCATCGTGATAAGGTACTTGAAGGTCTGAGATACACACAATAGTTTTCATTAGGCTACTTCCTCTATTAGTTTAACTGCTTCTGACATACTATTACTGCCAGGAAACAAGTCATCTAAAGTGTCTCCCTTTTTATACTGTAATAAATTTAATATCCAAGTATTAAAATCTAATGGCTTGGCTCCATAAAAGTTTTTCTTCATGGCGATTCTACCTGAATGCCAGTCTCTAATCATTGGTTTAACTGGTGTTTCTTTACGCCCACCACGCCATATTACAGGCTCCCAAGCATATTGTATGGCTACATTTACCCTTATTTGATGGAATGTTTTAGTCCAAATTGCTACTCTTACATCATCTGGACATGCAGATAAATATAGTTTTAGTGAAGGTGCTGATAGCGATACTGCCCACCCATCAGGATACTCATCAGTTAATCTTTCAACTAATTGAGTATGAGATTTAGGGTCATCCCATATCTCCGCTTCATCATGAAGAGAAGAATATTTTTTACCCATACCTAAATATGGTGGGTCAGCATACGCAAATTTCACTTCTTCTTGGCTCGTCTCTTGTTCTCTAATCCAACGTTCTTTTTCTTAGATAATACACGCAAGTTAGATATTTTATCATTACCTTTACGCCCACCATTATCTTTATGGTCTACTTCTTGGTTGCGTTTTAACTTCTTGCCAGTAGCCTTCTTATAGTCTAAGCGGGCTTTGTTTGTAGATGTAGTCTCAGTTGTGCCATCTTTTTTCTTACGCTTGATGACATAAATAGGACGACCACCATTTTGTTTACTGCCTTTGTAAGGTCCAAATATTTTCACGCTTTCTCCTTGATTGTTTTAATTAATTTTTCTAGGTTTTTATTAATTTGCCACAAACTAAATGCCATACCGAATTGAGAATCTTCTATGTCACGGTCCATATTCCACTCCATAAAATCTTCACGTTCTTTTTCACCTTTAGTTAAGTTCATTGGTCCCACTTTCCTCTCAGTACTAGCAATCCTATGATTGCGTAGTTAGCCATGTCCTTGAAAGAATCCTCAAAAGATTCATGCTTAGGATTATTCTTATTGTCATATAAGTTATTGATGCGTGCTAACTTATCATGCATACGAACCCTGAGTCCGTTGATTGCACCACCTGGCGCATCGGATATATTTTTTGGGCCGTAATCTTTATGTTTAGATAAGAGTAGGTCTAATAGTTCTTGAAATGCGGCACCTACTTCATACTCAAAAGAGGTATCTCTATTACTAATACCAATGATTTCTTCTCTATTGTCTTCTTGGTTATATGGAAACCTTGATTTTCCAAGTGGGTTATAATCTGCCATGCTTCTTCACTCTCCATCTTCTTCATTGTTGTTAGTCTCTTCTGCTAATAGTTCGAGTAGGTCATTGTCAAAATTAGTCATATGTTCATGTACTATCATGTCTTCAATGAAGTGTTTCATTTGCCCAGGATTTTTTTCGGCTGCATAAAGTGTAGCGTAGGTAGATTGGGTTATACCTTTGACTTCCTCTGGACTATCAGCATATCTGTATATACATCTCAACAACGAACCTATCATCAATGTATACCCATTAGGTAGTATTAACTTAGGGTCAAACTCTTCTTCCCCAGCATCATCTAGCAAGTGGTCTGTCGCTTCAAATATATTATCAAATTCTTGACCACATAATTTACATTTAGGTATCTTCTTAAATTTCATTTAGTCCTGCTCTCTCCCGTATGTAGTCCGCCCCATACTTAACATATACTGAGTTCACATCTTCTCCGTCTGGCAATTGCACAACTGTGACTGGCAATTCCCTGGCAAGACTTGCAGCAAATTCTTTTCCTGGTTGGTCTCCATCTGCGAAAACGAAGATGCGTTCAAAGTCTGCGAGTAATCTTGTATAATGTTTCTTCCAACTATTAGCACCAGGAACACCGACGCAAGGTATACCCACGCACCCTGATAAAGTAATTGTATCAAGTTCACCTTCGCATACTCCAATCCAATCTCCAGCCTTCTCAATATCTAATACATTAAACATCTTAGTTTCTGCACCTGTCATTCCCATGTACTTAGGTTCAACAGCAGGATGAAGAGCACGAAAACGCAAATCGACAACACCACTTTTGGTAATATACGGTATGGATAATCGTCCTTGGAATTGTTCGTGTCCAATCTCAGGCTCCTCTACTACGCCGAATCGAGCCAGACGTGCTACTTCCTTTGTTATTCCCCTGCTTGCTAGGTAATCTTCCGCCAGATAAATGCTTTCCCCGTACTTGGTTACCGCTTTGCCCAGTAATTCCTTCTGCGATAGACTTTGCTTCACGTATGTCAACCCTCTCTTGCTTGGCTATAATCTGCAAACTGTTGCCTTGCATACCACATGCGAAGCAATTAAAAATATTTTCTCTCGTATTAAAACTTGCTGAACTGTGTGTGTCATCATGGAATGGGCATTTGATATTTACTTGTCCGCTAGTTCGCCGTACAATAGCACCATAGTGCTGTAGTACTGCTACTATATCAGGTAAATCATCCACCAAATACATCGCCCAACCTTAATACTAAGTAGGCATCTGCTATGCCTTTACCTCTTGCTTTAATAACTACTGCTGGCATTACTGCTTCTCTTTTGATTCCTCTTGCTTCAGCATAATGCGTCGCTTCAAGTTGAGCCTCCCTTGTCCAACCAGGAAGGTCAATGCGACCTGATTGGCCTGGCGCTTTTGCTTCAATGACTCCAACATATCCAAGGAAGTCCGACCTGATTGCAATGTCGCCCTCATCCTTCGCTCCAGTACGAGCAAGGCGCTCAGCATCATAGCCATTAGCACGAAACCAATCACGAATATCTGTTTCAAAGTTTGCTCCTCTAGCCTTATGGCTTTTTCTAGTTGTCATGAATTCTCAGGTATGTCTTCTACATACATATATTCAGGATTGAATGCTAACCAAGTTAAAAGCGTTCCTCCTGCGTCCGCTCTTCCATATCTGTTCTTGACTGAAGCCACACCCATAGATGTTCCAACGGTCCCGAGGGTACAGATAAGGGCTGGAAGTTGTGAGACTTTTCCTTGGATTGCACTTCTTGGTTGACATGGTGTTCCGAGGACTGCTTCCGACGTGTGATGTAAGACAACAATCGCTGCATTGGTCGCTCTTGCAAGGTACTTCAACTCCTTCATAATTGCTCTCATTGAGGCAAATTCTTCGCCACCATCTGTGGCTACATCCATTAAGTTATCTAAAATTATAAGTGTTGGAGCACAGCCCCATAGTTCTTCAAATGCTTGTACTTCTTCATCAATATCTTGTAAGGTTGGTGATGATTCAAATGACCATACGATATGGCTACCCTTTTGCAAGACAGCCCTAGTCCAACCAATATCATTATTAAGTTTTGCTTCTACATCTGTTTGGCTCTTACCTGATATCATTGATGCTAATCGCATAGCCATTGTATGTGCATTAGTATCGGCAGATATATACAGGGTTGGTACATTAGTCTTTAATGCAATCGCTAGGGCAAGTGTTGATTTACCTGCCCCAGGAGCGCCAGCAAACATCGATACTTCTGACCGACGTATGATAATCTTTGATGATTCAAAAGCCTTAAAACAACTAGGTAGAGGTTCCCCGCCAATAGAAGCACGACCTACAGACCTGACAAGTGTACGCATCTATCCCCCTACCTATTTGTTAAAACGGAAATTGTTCTTCTGTTAATTGACTGGCTTGCATTGGTCTGCGCCCTGAGGCATTGGACAGACCCACATCGAGTACGGATTTCCCGTCTTGCTTGAGATTCCCGACTTGAACTTCCTCGCTCCGTGTTGACATGTCGGTCCTGCTGAGCCACCTGATGGAGCCGATGCCTGGGGTGGAACTGAGGACTGCGGAGGCCTTGTGCTTGTAGTGGTAGTTGGCGTCGATAAAGGGGCGGAGTTACTCGCACCCACCACCAACTTTCCTACTGCAGCAATTTGAGTCGAGTAATCCCCAATGCCTTCTAGTAAAACACTTAATTCGTCAGCAGTATTTGCTCTGACGTTAATCATATCCCCGCCAGGGGTTTTATATGATACTTGTAACTTCCAGTCTTCTGCCATTTATTTCTCCTTCTTTGTCGAGAATTGACAATGAGCGGTCAGTCCGCACATGTATTGACAAGAGTTTGTGTTGGGCAAGAATATACCTGCCTTGCGTGCTTTGTCAAACTGTTTAACAAGGTACTCCATCTTGTCAAACGTGTAATCTGACAAATCAACCATGTCTACAGTATTGCTACCTCTCGACATGTAATAGTTACCCCACTTAATTTCTACACCTAAAGTTTGTTCAATTCCTAGTTTGTAGAATCCAAGTTGCAATGTACTGCTTGGAGTATTTTGTGATGTTTTGAGGTCTACAATCACAAGTTGTCCATTAACCTCAAATACTCTATCGATGACCATCTTGATTGGAACATCTGCCACTACTGGTATTAATTCTAATTCAATTGCGGGTCTTCCATCTGGAGTTGTCCAAATCTTCCAATTAGGATTTGCTTTACGCCAAGCAATGTATTGCTCAACCCACATTGGTCCAGATGTATGCCAGAAATTAATATCTTCTTTATTTGGATTAGCCTTAGTAGAACGACCACCAATTCTTGCATTGGTTAAGTCTATACCTTCAGATTCTTTAGCCCATGCTTTTTCCCATAGTTCTTGAATCATAGGTTTTCCCTATCGTACATCTCAGTAGCCAAGTGGAAGGCTGACCCTCCAACTGACCATACGGATGGCTCCTCTTTCTTCTCAAGGAGTCGTCCTAAGTAATATTGATATCCACAGGTTAGGTAAGTGCTGAAAGCACTATAGGATATATGCTCAGGTAAAACGTATTCTTCTAATTCAATTGACATTGCTGAAGTATAACCTTTGGATTGGTAATCTGTCAACCGCTTTGTTTAATATGCGATTGACAAGATTCAATTGCTTGTGTATAATTGTTATTAATATATAATATAACCCCGAAGGGGTTTATTAATATATATAATGTAATATATAATTATATATCTCTAAGGAGTACTATGTCAACCGCTATAAATGATACATTTTGGGCTGTGTTTTTTGGAGCAACCCTAGGAACTCTAACAGTAAATCTAATCTCAACTATAATCGATGAGTACAGAACTAGGCAACATCACAAGGCAATTAGCCTATTGGTGCAAGAGTGGGATGAACTAGACCTAGAAGAAGAATAAACCTTAAAACGACAAAAGAACCCCCTTCCTGAGGTAAGTACCTCAAGTTGGGGGTTTTCGTGTCTCTAAAGGGCGTTTAAAGCCCGATTAGGGGTATTTAATTAGAGCCAATACCGTATTCTTTTTCAGTCTTATCAGCCCATTTAGCCAATGGAGCAGCCAATGCGCCAATTAAGATTGCTTGCTCAGGTGCAAGGTCGGCAGCAAGTGCTAATCCCATAGTGATTGCTGACGCCAATACTGCACGTAGATATGATTTAAAAGCAGCCTTTGTCTTAGGGTCTTTTAACTTAGCAATTAAGTCTTTCATTTGTTCTCCTTTTTTGGCAACGGCTTGACTGAGGCCTTCACCTTGTTGAGTGTTGTTACTTTTCCCAGCCAAGGAAACCAAGGTGATGTATCATTACCGCAGTTATCTTTGATGGAAATATGTAAGTGTTTATTATGTTGATTTACTCCAGTATATCTGGCTTCGCCATTCTTGGCTGACCAAATTTTACCAGTGAATATTAAATACTTAACTCTTGAGTCTGACTGTAACTTCTCGTATATATCAAAGCAATCAATACCATTTGCTGGGTCGTGAGTTAAGTCAACTGCATACCCAGTATTATGGTCTGAGTTAGGACTCTGTTTTAGATGAGCAGCAGATGGAAGCAGACCATCGCTGGCTTTCTTGCGCTTCGGTCTTAACGCCGTCGCTTGGCGCAACACAGCAATTGCAGCAGGTGTGGCTTTCTTGGCAACAGTTGTCATATTGACATCCATCCTTCATACTTTGCATCTGGGTTATCCTTTAACCATTGTTCTCTTAATTGATTCTGGTACTCCCAGTCAATATCATTGCTAACTATTTCTTCCTTATCCATACTTGCCATCCCTTACGAAGTATTTCAATATCATCTTTATGTTTTGTTAGCCACGCATCTATCGCTGGTTTAGGGTTTTTATCTGTACCATCTGGATGGTCCCACTCATAATCATCAAAGGCCATAATGCCGCCAGATTTAAGCAAGTCCCAAGATAGGTCAGCATCTAAAGTAACTGATTCTGGTAAATGGTCACCATCAATGTAGATAAAGTCAAAGCCACCTTCACGGTGTTCCTTTAACCAGTCTCCACTAAATGCTTTAAATGATTGAACTTTTTTGCCGTAAGGCGCAACTTGTTCTTTATAGGCTTCTTGAATATCATCCCAGTCATAGACCGACTCGTGAGGCAGGTTACCACACCAAGGGTCTATATCTACAAGTAATGATGATGGGGCAGTAAGAATATTTTGTAATAGCCAAGCAGATGCATTGCCAGTAAAAACACCTATTTGCAAGAACTTAAGATTCTTTTTACCTTTAAACTCTGCTAATCCGTTTTCAAAGTCTTGGACTGTTGCATTGTCATAGAACCACTTCGGAAAGTTATCTGCTTTCATCCCCATTACTTTCTACTTCTGTATTAAAATTGTGTATAAGGTATCTACTTTTTGCTCTAACCTATTGACCTGGTCCTTGACACTTGAGCCACCATTCGGGCGAAGTTCAGATAGATAGTGTTTAACTAAATGTCTTACTCCAACTGCTAGTGCTCCAAGTAAAGAAGTTATGGCAACTGCTAATGCAGCCCAGTCATTAGGTGTCATAGTATTATACCGTTCTAATAGTTATCTCAATTACTCCGCCGAATCCATCAAACCTTTTGTCTGGTGGAGTCATACGTGTAAATGAGACTTGCTCAATAACTACCTGACGACTTTCGCCAGTAGTAAGGTCTTGCCAGGTAACAACGTCGCCATTCTCTTCAACTCCTTCTAGTAGTTGCAGTCGTGCTAGTGCCTTACCTTCATAACCAGATACCACATTGTATCTATCTGTTTCAATATCAAAGCAGTAAACAGGAAATTTCATAACTCTTTGACGAGGTGTAGCAATAGTTGCCTTGGCTTGATAGCCCTTAAATACTGGACCTTGGCTAGTAGTTGTAGTATCACGATTAAGAACAAACTTGTACGCTATATATTCTTGAGCAGTATCAGGATTGGACGTACCAACCTCAACTGCGGTTACTCCTGCTTCGTAGGTAATATGGTCATATTCAACACCATCTTTATCCACACTCTCAAGTGTTAATGAGCCATAATTAAAATCACCACGAGCAAGTAAACGTTTAAAGTTTTTAGGTTCTAGTGTTCCGTATCTGATATAACCAGTAGTTATATAACCAGTAGAAATAAGCGTAGACTCATCTTCAATATTGATTGAACCTACTTTATTAACTTTAGCAAGGCTTGATGATACGGCTGTAGATGATACGTTGCTAGCAGTTTTGGCGTAGGTAAATGTAGTAGTTGTAGGTACGCTAGTAACTGTAAACTTACCATTAAATGTTGAGTCAACACCCTCTACCCATACTTGGTCATCAACTGCAAGTCCGTGTGCAGATGAGGTGGTTAGGGTTGCTACGTTAGATGTTAACGCCTTGTTAGTAATAGTGCCAGCATTAACTGCTGTAGTAACAAAGACAAGTCTACTTGTATCTCCAGCGAAAGCACAACCAGTAGTTTCATATCCTGATATAGTGCTCACATATAAATCGTTTGCATACGCAAAGCGCAATGTCTCTATTTCGTTACCAAGGTCAATACGAACAACCCCAGGAGCACCATCTACACCAGTTGCACACCAGACGAATCTGTCTCGTGCAGCAAAGTCATAGCAAGGCTGAGTGGTTTCCACAATGAGTGGACCATAGTTAATGGAGCCATCTTGGTCAGAGACAACTGCTGCACGGATTCCCTTGTTTGTCCCTATTATCATATAACCTAAGTAGTAATAAATCTTATGGATGATTTCACCAACTGGCATCTCTGCTGCAGTAATGGCTGTTGTAAGGGTTGGCATAACGCCAGATGTATTAAGGGTAAACTTGTAGATAAATGATTGAATGCCGCTATATCCTGAAATATAAATAGCAGGACCAGATGCTGTGATAGATGTAAAAACTACATCTGTATCAGAGTGTGTATATAGCGCAGTAGGTAATGATGTAGATAATGAAGAAATTTCATAGATGCTATTGTTGATAGCCAAAACTATGCGGTCTTTAACATACTCCATTACGCCCTTGTTAATTACAACGCTACTGGTCTTAAACATTTCAGTAGGAGAGGTGGCTGTAGTACCAGTCAAAGCCTTCTTATATACAACAGTCTTATCTACACCTGCATCAAGGATACGAGTAGCCCAATAAGCATTAACACCATCATCGCAAATAGCGTAAACAGCATAATCTGTGCCAGCATTGTAATCAATAAAGTGAGTTACTGTTCCATCTGCAGCAATCTTATCAACATCAAATTCATCCCATAGTAAAACACCATTAGTATTATTCCATTGAATAGAACGTGCTTGTTGAAATGGTTTCTTATTAGATTGAAGAGGACCAGATGTATAGTGAGTAGAGGTTGTATTCTTAAGTAAAGTTACTTGTCCCTTAGTCCAGACATCTACACCTTTGCTATCTGTAAATCTATGGGCAACTGTCTCTCCAGCAGATGGGTCATAGAACTTAATGCCCTCTCCACCGTGGAAAGATGACTGACTTCTAATCCACCAGCCAGTAAGTGATTGCTCACCTGGCTCTGCTCCATTATCAAACTGGTCCTTCTTGTAAGGTGCAGTCTGTCTAATGTATGGACGTTGGTCATTTATGGCATAGAAGAATGGTTGTCCACCAACTGCTACATCATATGAGTCAGATGTGTTTTGCCAGTATTGGCTTGTAGAAACAATACCAACATCAACAGCAATGGCACGTTCTGCACGACCTTCGGTTATATCACGACCAGCCACAGTGCTCCTTTAAATAGTTACGGGGTATTACTCTACGACAGGTGTTTCTTCTATAGGTGCTTCAAGTGCTGCTGCTTCTCTAGCAGCCTGCTCTGCAGCATAAGCCAATGCTTGTGCTTCTCGCTCTGCAATCTCTGCTCCTGATAGTGGAACATAAGAGGTAGTCTTCTTCTCGCAATCATAGATAACTTTCATATTACTCATTTACGATAGCCTCCCAATCT
>Ga0315903_10005139_pt1 | contig 17162 bp, 23 predicted proteins | sample LakEriMetagenome_7_FD_203524 | JGI IMG/M metagenome (GOLD analysis project Ga0315903, IMG submission 203524) | Freshwater fungal communities from buoy surface, Lake Erie, Ohio, United States - Buoy 2 MA119 | ecosystem: Environmental > Aquatic > Freshwater > Lake | place: USA: Lake Erie, Ohio...
GCAACAGCCACTACACCAGCATCGCTCCGACGGGCACGATCAGCCTCGCTGCGGACAACATCAGCAGCGGCATCGAGCCGGTGTTCAGCCACGGCTACGACCGCACGATCAACATGCCGGACGGCGTGCGCGTCGAGCGCGTTGAGGACTACGGCGTGGCGAAGCTCGGCGTGCACGGCAAGACGGCGGACAAGGTCACGGTGCGCGAGCACCTGAACGCGCTCGTTGTGGCTGCGCGCCGCGTCGACAGCGCTGTCAGCAAGACGTGCAACGTCGCGCCGGACACGCCCTGGGAAGACTTCAAGGCGATCTACCACGACGCGTGGCAGGCTGGCGCGAAGGGCTGCACTACGTTCAACGTGGGCGGCAAGCGCTTCGGCATCCTGGTTGCCAAGGACGAGGAGTCGAACGTCGAGGAGGGCTCCGCTTGCCGCATCGACCTGGAGACAGGGCGGCGGGAGTGCGCCTAACCGAGCAGATACAGAAGAGCGCCCCCTGGCTGGTCCTGGGGGCGCTCGTCTATTTTGGGCTCCAGGTGGCCTGGGCTTTAGCGACCCGTAACCCGCCCTAACAAAAAGTTTGACGAGGGGCTTGCGTTCTGTCCTGGGGTGAGGCATCTACCTGTCCATGGGAACGCGCTGTTAGCTTCCCCTACCGAACGGAGAACGGACAATGACGAACGTAGACACGATGACCGGCCCTGAACTGGTCGCCTACCACAACCAGCTGATCGACCAACTCGGACGCGGCGCGAAGACGGCGCGCTTCGCCGATCGCAAGACCGCCCTGAAGCGGATTGCCCGCGTCCAGGAAGAGCTCAACGCCAAGCCAGCCGCGAAGATCACGTACGAAGACCCGGCTGACGCGACCCCGACGCCGCACAAGCCCGCCAAGAAGGTGGCGCGCAAGGCGACGCCTGCGCCGAAGCCCGCTGCGCCGGAAGGCGAGGCGGCTCCGAAGAAGAAGGGCAAGCGCACGTACCGCTTCGTCATGAAGCCGCGCGACGAGATCAAAGCGCCGCGCGAAACCACGAAGCGCTTCGTGGCGCTCCAGCTGCTGCTGCAAGAAGGCGGCACCACGTTCGCCGAAGTCCTGCAGGCGACGGGCTGGATCGAGCTCGGTGAACCGAAGGGTCCGCGCACCTGCTACGAGGCGATCCGCCTGCTGAACATCCAGCACGGCTACGGGCTGGATCACCGCGCCGACGACCGCATCTTCGCCTACGAAGGCAAGGTCAGCCCGGTGGCGCGCGAAGAGCAGAAGCGCTAAGCGACTGAACACAACCTGGGCGCGGTCTAAAAGGGCCGCGCCCACCACCCGGAGAGCCACGCATGTCCAGCCGCAACTACCCCCGCCTGCAGATCGAAGAGTTCGGTCGCAAGCTGATCGAGACGGGCGACCTCGACCCGCTCTACATCGCGCTCTACAAGAGCGAGCTACCCGACGACCAGCGAGCGCGCTGGCTCCTGGGCTACTGGTGTCTCTACAACGCGGGCCTCGCCAGCTGGCTCAGCGAGCAAGAGGGCGATGCCTTCTGGGACGCGCTGTTCCTGGCGGCGGACAACACGACCCCTTCGCCGATCGGCGGGCGCTGGCCCAGAGGAGCGGAGCGGCGTCACTGGCGCGGCGGACAGGCGAAGGCGAGCGCGCTCTCGCTGCAGGACACGTGGTCGCGTCCGGAGCGACTGGTGGAGTGGCTCGCTTACGGCGACGCCAACCAGCCAGAGCCGGTTCCCGACACGGTGCAGTTCAAGGACGTCTCCGAGCGCGTCCAAACGCTCCGGGGCTTCGGCCCTTGGATCAGCTTCAAGGTCGGCGACATGCTCGACCGGCTGGACATCGTCAACGTGTGCTTCGAGCAAGCCGAAGTGTTCATGTTCGACGACCCCCGCAAGGCGGCGCTCATGCTGACGCGCCAGCGCCTGGGCTTGCCAGAGAACGCGAAGCTCAAGGACGAGACTGCAGCGATTGCGCAGGTGGTCGCGTACCTCAAAGAGCAATTCAAGGAGCTCTACGCAGCGCCCATGCTCGACCGCCCGATCGACTTGCAGGAAGTGGAGACAGTGCTGTGCAAGTGGAAGTCCCACTGCAACGGTCACTACCCCGTCGGCAACGACACGATCGAGATCAACGAAGGCATGGAGCCGTGGGCAGCAGTAAGCGAGACGGCGCGACTGGTGAAGTCGAACATGCCGAAGTGGAGGGACTAATGCGCGTGCACATCGAAGGCTTTGGCATCACCGGGGCGTTGCTCGCCTGGAAGCTCGACCAGCTTGGTCGCGACTTCACGTGGCACGACATCGACGCGCCGCAGACCGCGTGGAAGGCGTCGACCGGCGCGATCTACCCCTGCGACGTACCGTACACGATCAACTGGGAAGCGTACGAGCGCTGGCTGGCGTGGGCGGACGATCCTGGCTTCCCCAGTCAGTTCTTCGAGCGTGCGCGCTACGTGTACAACCACAAGCGCCCGCCGCACCACGGCAAGTACAAGCAGGAGGCTCTTCCGTTCGGCCTCGCTGCGCCTGCGTCGCCGGAACTGTACAGCTTGCACTTCAATGCGCAGGCGTTCGTTCCGGCGATGCGGGAGCGCTTCGCCAGCCGCCGCGTCGCCGATCCGCCGGTGTCAGACGTAGACCGCTACATCGTGGCGCACGGCTTCGGCAAGCGCTATGCGTTCGGCTACTGGGGTTGGACGCGGCTCGTCCGGCTGGCGTGGGACGCTTCGATTGCGGAGCAGCTGCGCCCTAGCTTCTACTTCCGCGAGGGCCGGTTCACTATGGCCTACGCGTACCCGGTTCCTGGCACCACGTGGTGGTACGCTGGCTCGTCCATCATCAAGCAGAAGACGCGCCGCTCGCTCGACATGCCGGAGAAGTACGAGCGCTGGAAGCAGAACTTTCTGCGCCTCGGCAACGGCGCGGTCGAGATCACCGCAGAGGGCGAGTACCTCGAAGGCTGGCGACCGGCGCGCGAAGACGGCTTGTGGGTGCGCGAGGAACTGCGTGACCCTAGCGGCAACATCGTGCTCTCTGTTCCGCCGCTCTGGAACAGCGGCATCCGTCACTTCCCGATGGTGTGGGCGGGCATCGCTCCTTACCTGGGCATCACCAACCAGGGTCTGGATGTGCTAGACCTTTCGGGGCGTAACTAATGGCGCGGCGCTCTCGCTCTCGCATCGACTGGACTTGGCCTTGCTTGTTGTTGATCAACAGGCTGTGCTGGTTCCTGATCATCGTGGGAGCGCTGCAAGTCTGGCACTGGATCAAGGACGCAATGCAATGATCATACAGCTTCGAGGAACGAGCGGCTCCGGCAAGAGCACACTGGCGCGGCGCGTCATGGAGCTCTACACTGGCACCCGGTTGCGCATCAAAGGCGAGCCGGTTCCTGGCAAGCCCAGGAAGCAGCCAGTGGGCTACCTCAACTCGCGCGCCAACCCGTCGATCAGCGGGCCGGACATGCAAGTGCGGTTCGCTCCGAGCCTCTTCGTCCCTGGGCACTACGAAACCGCCTGCGGCGGCGCGGACACGATCACGCAGATCGACTACACCTTCGGGCTGGTTCGCGAAGCGGTCACCCACGGCCACGACGTTCTGTTCGAGGGCCTGCTGCTCTCCGCAGACGTCAACAAGGTCGCGGCGCTCATGGACCTGAACGTCCCGATGCACGCGATCATCCTGAACATCCCACTGGAGGAATGCCTCGACAGCGTGAACGCTCGACGCCGCGCCAAGAAGGGCGACGCCGCTCCAGGTGTGAACCCGAAGAACACGGCGTCCAAGCACAAGGGCGTCATGAGCACGATCGACCGCCTCGCAGCGGCAGGCATCCAGCCGTGGATCTTCACCGGCCCTGCTGCGGACGCGCGCGAGCAGGCGTTCCTCAAGGTGCGGGAGCTCCTCAATGTTTAGCTTGGAGCGCGTCGAAGACTTCTTCACATACGCGCGCAAGCGGTACGCGATCAAGCTGGAGAAGGAAGCCGGGTCAACGCACCCGCTAACCGACGACCCGATCCTGCAGCGCTACTCGTTCTGCAACGTGCATCGCGAAGACGACAAGACCACGCGGTGGTTCCGCGACAACGTGCGCTCGAAGTACGACTGGGACGCGGAGCTCGTCACGCAGGCCACGTTCATCTTCCGCTGGTTCAACCGCATCGAGACGGGCGAGGTTCTGCTGAAGCACGACCTCTACGAGAACTGGCACCCCTGGAAGTGCATCAACGCGCTGCGCGGGCGCGAGCCGGTTGTGACCGGGGCGTACATGGTGAAGACGCCCAAGGACATGAGCAAGCTGGACGGCGTGGTGCAGTGCATCCAGCTGGCGTTCAACGAAGGCATCCCCACGCGGGTTGCGCTCCAGGCGGGCTCGCTCGAAGCGGCGCACACGATGTTCATGGACGCGCCCTACGTTGGCGCGTTCGTAGCGTACGAGCTCGTCACGGACCTGCGGCACACCCGCGTGCTGCGCGACGCCCACGACATCAACACCTGGGCTTCTCCCGGACCCGGCGCTGCGCGCGGACTGGATCGCCTCTGCGGACATCCCCTGGGCACCCGCCGCTACGCGCTACCCTCGCATCGCGCCAACATGCTGCTCGAAATGCAGCAGCTGCTCGCAATGTCGAAGGTCGAGAAGATGTGGCCGCAGTCGTGGCCGGTGTGGGAGCTCCGGGAGGTCGAGCACACGCTCTGCGAGTACGACAAGTATGAGCGATTGCGTTTAGGCGAAGGCAAGGTCAAGGGTCGCTACAAAGGTGGAGAACGGTAATGCAGGTAATCAACGTCCGCAACGTCAGCGAAGCGCTCCCGGTGGGAGTGGAGTTCCTGCGCGTGTACGGCGCGAAGCGGGAGAGCCGCAACGGACCGGTGCTGGTCGCGCCTTGCCCAGTGACGACGGTGTACGAGCGTCCTTGGGAGCGCGTGCTCCTGTACGGCGAGCGTGACGCCAACCCGTTCTTCCACGTGTTCGAGGCGGCGTGGATGCTCGCTGGTCGCGACGACGTCAAGAGCGTGGCGAAGTACGTCAGCCGCATGAAGACGTATAGCGACGACGGCAAGACCCTGCACGGCGCATACGGTGCGCGCTGGCGCAACTGGTTCCCCAACGAGTTCGGCGACGGCAACCCGATCGACCAGCTGGCCTGGGCAGTGCGCCGCTTGCGTGCCAACCCCGACGACCGGCGCGTGGTCATCCAAATGTGGGACGCGGGCACCGACATCGCCACGGCTGACACCAACGGCAAGGACGTTCCCTGCAACACGCAGATGTACGTGTGGATCGACGTCGAGGGCCGGTTGTCGCTGACGATCACTTGCCGCTCGAACGACATGGTGTGGGGAGCCTACGGCGCGAACGCTGTGCACTTCTCGTACGTGCAGCAGTTCCTGGCGGAAGCGATCGGCGTGCCCATGGGCAAGCTGTACCAGATCAGCAACAACTACCACGGCTACCTCAACACGCTGGAGCCGCTGTTCGGCATGCCGCTCGACCAGCCCTATGCGAGCTCGGAGTGGACGAGCGCTGCGGAGAACCAGTTCCGCTTGTGCGACGCGGGCGAAGACGGCGTGCGCATCTTCACCGAAGACCTTGCGCTCTTCCTGGACGAGAAGGTGACGCTCGGCATCCGCTCGCCTTGGATCAGGAAGGTGCTGCAGCCGATCGTCATGGCGCATCGCGCCTACAAGGAACGGGACGACAACGAGCGCTTCGAGAAGGCGCACGAGATCGTCAAGCAGATGCAGCGTCACAGCCCCGACTGGTACGCAGCGTGCGTGACGTGGTTGGCACGTCGAGAAGAGCAGGCGCGTCGCGCCAAGGACGATGGAGTGAGTCATGCGTAAGATACTACTAGCACTGGCGTTCGTTGCAGGCTGCTCTGGGCCTCCAGCCGAAGAGCCGATCGACTACGTCGCCTTGAGCGAAGCGGTGCAGCAGTCGCAGAACTACGCGCTGCACGGCCAGACGTTCGAGGGCGCGGCGGTGCGGCTGGTCGAAGAGGGGCGCTGCACTGTTGGCGACCTCGCCAGCATCGGCGGCTTCATCCGCTCTGACATGGAGTTTCCTGACGAGCCGGTGTACTTCACGTATTGCGGTTTGACCAGCGGCGAGCGAGCGTCTGCCTCGAAGGTTTACCTCAACGTGCAGACGGGAGTGATAACGTGAGGCTGTTCGCCAACCGCGTGTACAAGTCCGGCACTGGCATCCAGTGGTGCTTCTGGCGCTGGTCGGATGCCCAGGAGCCGTACCTGACGCGCCTGTTCGTCTTCAAGACGCCCTGGTTCGCGTTGTGCTGGAACCACATCAAGCAAGAGGATGTGGGTGACCCGCACGACCACACCAGCGCGTTCCTGTCCATCCCGCTCTGGGGCTGGTACCGCGAGCAGCGCCTGATCGGTGGGAGCGAGTTCCTCGCGGTGCGCAGCATCGTGAACTGGAACTACGTGCGCGGCTGTAACTGGGACGCTCACCGCATCCTGGAGGTCAGCAAGGGCGGCATGTACAGCCTCTGCCTCATGGGTCCGAAGGTGCGCGAGTGGTACTACCACACGCCGGAAGGGCTCGTCCATTGGGCCGCTTACAAAGGTGCAGCATGAGCCTCATGATCGACGCCAACGAGATCGCGCGCTGCGTGGTCCAAGCCCGCTGCGGCGGCGCGACGCAGCGCTGTCACAACATCCGCCACATCGGCGAGTACAGCAACGCAGCGCACTCCTGGGGCGTCGCCATGCTGATGTGGCACCTGTGGCCGCAGGACTTCCCGAAGCTGGCGATCTACTGCCTCAGTCACGACGTCCCGGAAGGGTGGGTAGGCGACATCCCGTCTCCCACGCTCCGCCACGTCCCTGGGCTTGCGGACAGCCTGAAGGAGATCGAGGCGGGCATCAACCGCGACCTTGGGCTCCCCGGCGAAAGGGATGGGCTGACGCCGGAAGAGCACGCAAAGCTGAAGGCTTGCGACCGCATGGAGTTCTGGCTGTGGACGCTGGAGCAGCGGACGCTCGGCAACCACTTCGTGATTGGCGCACAGAGCTCGGTCGAGCAGACCATGCAGGACATGCCGGAGCCAGCGCTCAGCGTGTACCGGCACATCAAGCGGGGCAACCTGCTCCCGAAGCAGGCAGGCGTGGTAGAGGAGGCGGTGAAGCGTTATGCAGAAAGCGAATGACATGCAGGTGGGCGGCTCCCACTACGCGGCGGCGTACCAGCACTGGGACTTGGTTGAGGACTGGGGCGTTGGCTACCTCGAAGGTTGCGCCACCAAGTACCTGACGCGCTGGCGCAAGAAGAACGGCGTGCAGGACTTGGAGAAGGCGTTGCACTACGCAACCAAGCTGCTGGAGATCGCCACCGACACGACGAACCGGATGCGCGCACGTGCCAATCGTGGCCGCGTCGGCGGCGAAGCGCTCGACCGCTTCTTGGTGTCGAACGAGGTCGGCGCGGTTGAGTCGCTGATCATTACGGACCTGCTCAACTGGAGCGACCCGCAGCACATTGGCCGCGCGATCGCCAGCCTGAAAGAACTGATCAATGTCGCCCGCTCCGAAACCGCCTCCGCATAGTCCGGCGCACCAAGGGGGCCACGGCTTCCTTGGGCCGATCCTTATCATGAGCGCGCTGGTCATCCTGTTCTGCGGACTGATCCTGCTCAACCGCGCTTCGCTCGAAGCCCAGGAGCGGTTGGAGTGGAAGCAAGAGGAAGACCAGCGCGCGGAGTGGGGAGCGGGGCGTGAGACGGGCATGCGCATCGAGCGCGACCCGATCACCGGCTGCGAGTACCTTGTGACGCCGGAAGGTGTCGCGCCGCGCCTGGGCATCGACGGCTTGCCGCGTTGCCCTGTGCGCCTGACCGACGAAGGACAGATCAATGGCGAGCCTTAAGGGTGCGCGCTCCAAGACCCTTGAGTCGCCACGAGGCACGCTCCAGGGAACCTTGTTCGCTCCAGACATCACGTGGCAACCGCCAGAGCTCGGCACACTCCCCGACTGGGGCGATGCCAAGCGCGTGGCGATTGACGTCGAGACGAGGGACGAGAGCCTCAAGGAGCTCGGACCCGGTTGCCGACGCCCGGACAGCTACGTGTGCGGCTACAGCTTCGCCATTGAAGACGGGCCGAAGCACTACGTCCCGTTCCGCCACCTTGGCGGTAGCAACGTAGACGAGCAGCAAGCGCTCTCGTACCTCCGCACCCAGGCGAAGAACTTTCGCGGCACGCTGGTCGGCATGAACATGCAGTACGACCTCGACTGGCTCGCCACCGAAGACATCCACTTCAACCCGGAGTGGTACCGCGACGTCATGATTGCGGAGCCGCTGATCGACGAACTGCAGAACAGCTACGCCCTGCGCGCGCTGGCAGAGCGCTACAAGCTACCGGGCAAGCAGCAGTCCAAGCTGGAGGAGGCGGCGCGCGCCCACGGCGTCGACCCGAAGGGCGGCATGTGGAAGCTCCCTGGGCACTACGTAGGTGAGTACGGCGAGCAAGACGCGGCGCTCCCGCTGACGATCCTTCGGCGGCAAGAGAAGCACATCGAAGAGCAGAACCTGTGGCAAGTGTTCAACCTGGAGAGCAAGGTGCTCCCGGTCCTGGTGAAGATGCGTCGGCGCGGCGTTCGCTTCTCGTGGGACCGTCTGCGTGAGATTGAGAACTGGACGCTCAAGGAAGAGGAGGCGGCGCTCGGCATGGTGCGCCAGCTGACTGGCGTCCGCATCCCGGTGGGCGACGTTTGGAAGTCGGAACTGGTGGCCCAGGCGCTGCAGGCGATCGGCGTGAAAGTCCCGACGACGAACGCGGGCAAGGCGTCCATCCAAAAGGACTACCTCAGCAAGATCGACCACGACGTCGCACGCCAGCTGGAGCGAGCGCGCAAGGTCAACAAGCTGCGCACGACGTTCGCACAGTCGATCCGGACCTACGCCATTGGCGACCGCATTCACTGCACGTTCAACCAGCTGCGCGCGAGCAAGGACGAAGACGACGACAGCGAGGGCTCGCACGGTGGTCGCTTTGGGCGTCTGTCCAGCGAAGACCCGAACCTCCAGCAGCAACCGTCTCGAGACGAGCTCGCCAAGGGCTGGCGCAAGATTTACCTGCCCGACGAAGGGGGCATGTGGGCGTCGAACGACTACTCACAGCAAGAGCCGCGCTGGCTCGTTCACTTCGCAGAGCGCTGCAAACTGCCCAAGGCGGCGGAAGCAGCGGAGCGCTACCGCAACGACCCGGACACGGACAACCACGACATGATGACGCGCATGATCTACGGCGCGGAAGTCGACACCTGGGACAAGGCGAAGTACAAGCGCATGCGCGGCTTCTGCAAGGAGATCTACCTCGGCAAGTGCTACGGCATGGGCGGCGCGAAGCTGTGCAAGAAGCTGAAGCTCCCCACGCGGTGGGCGGTGTTCTGGCAGGACCGGCGCAAGGCGCGTTCGTTCTTCGAGACGCGCGGCGAGGCACAGCAGGCGGCTGGCTTCGAGGGCGACGTGTGGGAGGTCGCTGGCCTGGAAGGGCAGGCGATCCTCGACAAGTTCGACGCTGAGGCTCCCTTCGTGAAAGGCATCGCCCGCGTTGCCGAAGACCGCGCCAAGGCGAACGGCTTCATCACCACGGTGCTCGGTCGGCGTTGCCGTTTCCCAGAGCTCGAAGACGGCACGTTCGACTGGACGCACAAGGCGCTGAACCGTTTGATCCAGGGCTGCAGCGCGGACCAGACGAAGCAAGCCATGGTCGACCTCGACGCGGCTGGCTTCCCGGTGCAGCTGCAAGTGCACGACGAAATCTGCTTCACTGCCGAGAGCAAGGAGCAAGCGATTGCGGCTGCGAAGGTAATGCGCGATTGCGTTCCAGCGAACGTACCGTTCAAGGTCGACGTTGAAGTCGGTCCGTCTTGGGGAGAAGCAGCGTGAGGCACGTACAATTCGAGGGCGCGAACAAGATGGTGACGACGCCCGCCAAGCCGGGGCAACCCGTCCAACCGCCGCTCTACTACAAGGAGCAAGTCAACATCGCTGGCGACACCTACATCACCACGGTGTGGGAGCCGTCGTACGAGGAGCGCATGACGATCGCTGCTGGCGGCATGATCGAAGTCGTCATGAAGGCTAAGAACCCGCCGCCCTTCTTCCTGGGCGCGATTGTCACGCAGGACATGGACGATGCTGTTGCCAGGGCAGAAGGTGAGATTGAACAGGCTCGAAGCGAAGCTCTTCGACGGGCTGGAGCAGGGCCGGGCGATCAAGCCGGAACTGGTGGGACACCCCCAGGTGGAGAGGGCGCTGGCGAGGATGGAGCGTTGGGGGCTGATCGAACTGTTCCCACTGCCAAAGGTGAAACCTAATGCGCGCCTCAAAGTGGGACGCCCGCTTCCTTGAGCTCGCAGCGCTCGTTGCCAGCTGGAGCAAAGACCCGTCGACGAAAGTCGGCGCAGTGATCGTCGACGGCGCGCGTCGTGTGCTCGGTGTCGGGTACAACGGCTTCCCGCGCGGCACCAGCGACGCGGAACTGTACAGCGGTGACCGCGACGAGAAGCTGCGGCGCGTGGTGCACGGCGAGGCGAACGCGATCCTCAACGCCCCTGGGCTTCTCACGTGCACGGACGCAACGCTCTACGTTGTCCCGTTGCCGTGTTGCTCTTCCTGCGCCGGACTGGTGATCCAAGCTGGCATCAAACGGGTTGTCTGTCCGCGCCCGAACGCTGACCAACTGTCTCGCTGGCGCGACAGTTTGCGCTCGGCAGAAAGCATGTTCATGCAAGCAGGAGTGGTGGTGGACTATGTCGACGGAGCAGAACAGCTACAAGACGATCATGCATCCGTTGCGCAAGGCGAAGCTCGACCCGATCCGGGTTGAGAACCCTGCATACCCTGGCACCCCGGACATCAACTACCTGCATGGGTGGATCGAAGTCAAGGTGGTCAAGAAGTGGCCCAAGGACGAAACGGCGGTAGTCCTGGTTCCACACTTCACTCCGCAACAGCGCGTGTGGCTACGGCGGCGCACTGAGGCAGGGGGTGAAGCGTACATGCTGCTGAAGATCGGCCAGTCCTGGCTGCTCTTCGACGGCAAGACCGCTGCGGAGATAGTGGGGCGCGCGCCGCGCAACCAGCTGCTGTCTTCCGCAATTCAACACTGGGAACGCGGCTTGAATGGTAAGGAGCTAGTGAAGTGTCTGACAAGCTAGAGCTCACGGCAGGCGAACGTCTGCTGCTGTGGCGGTTGCGATCTGGGTTTTCCCAAAAGCGCGCGGCGAACTACCTGAAGGTGACCTATCAGCAGTACTCCGCTTGGGAGACTGGCAAGGACACCACGAAGGTTCCGAAGCAAGCCCTGGGCAAACTGACCGCGTCCGAGAAGTGCATCATCTACCGCAAGCGAGCCGGTGTGACGCAGCGCAAGATCGCCGACGACCTCGGCTGCTGCGTGTTCACGGTGCGCAAGATGGAGCAGGGCGTTCGTCCTGTTGACGACTTGGTCGAGTACTGGGAGACGTAAGGTGGGTAAGCAAACGGGGCTCCACCAAACGAAACGCGGCCAGACCGGGCACAAGGAAGACGCTGGGAAACCTGCGCACAGCCTTGTCCCGGTCGAAGCCCTCGAAGCCATGGCGACGGTCCAGCTGTACGGCGCGAACAAGTACGGGCGCGACAACTGGCGCGGCGGCATGCCGCACACCCGCCTGTACGACGCTTGCCAGCGTCACTTACAGGCGTGGCTCAGCGGAGAGGATTGCGACCCCGAAAGCGGCAAGCCACACTTATGGCACGCACTTACAACCTTGGGCATGCTCGTCTGGATGACCGTCCAGCGTCCTGACCTCGACGACCGCTGGAAGGGCAAATGACAACCGACGTGCAGCCAAACCACGACGCTTCAGTCGACTTCCTGAAGTGGTACGCACCCCAGGGCATGTGGGTGCTGATGGCGATCGCCACCGACAAGAAGTCCATCAACACGCAGACCTTCGTCCCTGCGGACGAACACCTGTTGCGCGCGTGGCTCAAGGAGCACGGCACCAAGAACATCTACTTCCACGTCAACCCGACGAGCCGCGCGCTGCGCAAGAAGGCAGAGCGCGAAGACGTCAAGGAGCTCGGCTGGCTCCACGTCGACATCGACCCGCGTGTGGGCGAGGACATTGAGAGCGAGCGCGCTCGCGCCCTTGGGCTTCTCCAACAACCGCGCGACGGTATCCCGAAGCCCAGTGCGATCATCTTCAGCGGTGGCGGCTACCAGGGCTTCTGGCGGCTCGAAGACCCCATGCCGATCAACGGCGAAGAGCAGGCGTACGAGGAAGCCAAGCTCTACAACCTAGCGCTGGAGCTCAGCTTCGGCGCGGACCACTGCCACAACGTCGACCGCATCATGCGGCTTCCGGGCACGATCAACTGGCCCGACAAGAAGAAGGCGGCGAAGGGTCGCGTGCCAACGCTGGCGGCGGTGGTGGAGCTCAACGACGCGACGTACAAGCTCGACACGTTCACACCAGCGCCTCCGGTGCAGATCGGGGGCGGGGGCTTTGCCTCTGCGCCAAGCTCTTCCAAGACGCGCGTTGAGGTCAACGTCAGCGGCAACATCCCGCGCCTCAGCCCGGACCTTTCCGAGCTCGACGAGTTCGGCGTGCCAGACCGCATCAAGGTCATCATCGTCCAGGGCTCGCACCCAGAGGAAACCAAGAAGGGCGACAACAGCCGCTCGGCTTGGCAGTTCGATGTCATCTGCAATTTGGTCCGGTGCAACGTACCGGACGACATGATCTACTCGGTGATCACGGACCCGGACTTCGGCATCAGCGAAGGCATCTTGGAGAAGGGCGCGAACGCAGAGCGCTACGCCAAGCGCCAGATCGAGCGCGCGAAGGAAGAGGCGATCAACCCGATCCTGCGCGAGTTCAACGAGCGCTTCGCGATCGTGGGCAACATCGGCGGCAAGTGTCGCGTGATTGAAGAGGTCGAAGACGAAGCGCTCGGACGCTTCCGCATGACCCGCCAATCGTTCGATGACTTCCGGGCGCGCTACGCACGAGTGTACGTCCGCCTGCCTGACCCGACGTCGCCAACCGGCTTCAAGGACGTGCCAGCAGGCAAGTGGTGGCTGGTCCATCCGCAGGCGCGCTACTACGACTACATCACGTTCGCCCCGAACAAGGACACGCCCAAGGCGTACAACCTGTGGCGCGGCTACGGCGTGACCGCTCGCCCAGGGGTGAAACACCAGCCGTTCCTCGACCACGCGCTCAACGTCATCTGCAAGGGGAACAAGGAGCACTACGACTACCTGATCCGCTGGATCGCCTACGGCGTTCAGCACCCGCACCTACCGGGCGAAGTGGCGGTGGTGCTGCGTGGCGGGCAGGGCACCGGCAAGAGCCGGTTCGCCGAATGGATCGGGCGGCTGTACGGCAGGCACTCGCTGCACATCAGCAACCCGTCGCACTTGGTCGGAAACTTCAACAGTCACTTGCGCGACTGCTCGTTCCTGTTTGCGGACGAAGCCTTCTACGCTGGCGACAAGAAACACGAGTCGATCCTCAAGACGCTGATCACCGAACGCTCGGTCATGATCGAAGCGAAGGGCGTCGACGCAGAGCAGCAGTCGAACTGCATCCACTTGCTGATCGCCTCGAACAACAACTGGGTCGTCCCGGCTGGCATGGACGAGCGGCGCTACCTCGTTCTCGACGTGGGCGACAACCACAAGGGCAACCACAAGTACTTCGCCGCGCTCATGAAGGCGCTGGACGAGGATGGGGCAGAGAACCTGCTGCACTACCTGCTCACCCTTGACCTCGGCGACTTCAACGTGCGCGAGGTTCCCAAGACCGACGCGCTTGGCGAGCAGAAAAAGTTCAGCATGTCCGCCGAAGACGAGTGGTGGTACACCAAGCTGCGCGAAGGCGCGATGCTCCCGGAGCACCGCACGTGGGAAACGCGCGTGCGGACCGAAGAGCTCCAGGCGGACTACTTCGAGCGCGTGCGCAACACAGGCGTCCAGCGCCGCGCCACACAGACCGCCCTCGGCATCTTCCTTGGGCGTGCGTGCGGCGACGACTACCCGCAGAACCTCCAGCTGATGGAGAAGGTGTCGAAGATGGGGGCGGACGGGTACATGCGCGAGGTCACAGCCCGCGTGCGCTACTACGTGTTCCCGTCGCTGGAGGTCTGCCGCAAGCGCTTCGAGGACAGGTTCGGCATCAAAGGCGATTGGCTTACCTCGCCAGAACTGGACCTTGGTCCGCAGCAAGAGAAAGGCAACGACGATGACACCCCTCCATTTTGAGGTCTGGCAGCTAGCACTGTTCTTCGTGGCGATGGGCATGGGCCTTGCCGAGATCGGAGACAAAGCTGCGGAAGAAGAGGTCACCCCGCGTGCGCGCGCGGTGATGTACGTAGTGCTCTTGTTCGCTTGGTGGCTGGTTATCCCGTTGGCAGGCGCGCTGACGGGGCTCGGGCGCTGGACCAAGCAAGAGCCGAAGCAGAAAGGAAAAGGACCATGGGGCTGATATCAAACTACGAGCCGCGCGAGACCTGCGCCACGATCGGTGACTGGGCGCTCGAAACCTTCGGGCCTCGCAGCACACCTCAGTCTATAGCAGCGCGTGCGCTGGTGGAGGCGGCAGAGCTCGTCCAGGAGTGCGTGAGCTACGACCGCGACCGGGGCGAAGCCCTGGCGCAGAGCATCGCCAAGGAATGCGCCGACGTGTACATCGTGCTGGCGCGCATCGCCCACGAAGTGGACTGCAACATGGTGGAGGCGGCGCGGCGCGAGTACCAGCTGCTCCGGGTAGAGTGGTTCGGCTCCCATGCCAGCCTCGCTTCCAGCGCGACAGAGCTCGTCCTGAAGCTGTGTGCGACGACGCACCCCAAGTACACGACGTTCGAGCTCCTGGGCATGATCGGCGCGCGCCTCCAGCTGCTGGTCGCTTCGATCGGGCAAGGCGAACTGCTAGAGCACGTCGACGCCAAGATGGAAGTGAACCGCGCGCGCAAGTGGCGGCTCGACGGCAACGGCCACGGCCAGCACGTCGAGGAAGTCGATTGCGGTCTGCAAACGACGCCAGCACAGTAACCAAAGAGCAAGCCTGCTCGTATCGGAGAACCAACATGCAACTCCTTCTCTCGCACACCTCAACTGGCCTTTGCTTGGCCGCCACCCCAGAGCAACTGGACGACATCTTCGCCCGGCTGAACGACGCTGAGTTCGGCTACAAGTACAACCCCACGACGCGCGGCTTGTTCATCGGCCCACAGAAGGGCGGCTCCAAGTGGAACGAGTCGATTGCTGGCGGGCGTCGCCGCATCTACTGGCTCGGCACGCAGCCGAACATCCCGTACTTTGGCGCGACCCCGGTCGAAGTGACCTTGGGCGAGATCGGCATCACCATCCGCTTGCCCGACGAAATGCGTTCGCCGCGCAACACGGTGGCGATGCGCAAGGCGACCGGCCAGTACGTCGAAGACGAGACGCTGCAGCCCCAACGCACGCTCCAGCTTGAGCTCGCTCGCCCGCAGATCGTACTGCAGGCGGCTCCGGTTGAGGGGCGCACCACCAACGTGGTGATCGAAGCTGGCGGCAAGGACTTCTCGTTCGCTGTGCCCGAAGGGGAATTGCTGCAGACGCTCTTGCGCTGGACGCGCGACGGCTTTGCGACGGACTAACCTTTCCGTCTCGAAATTTGTTCCAACTGGGGGAGGCGGGCAAAATGGTCGCCTCCCCAACAGTCATAGGTGACACACATGCTCCGCTTCGCCGCGCTGCTCTTGGCGCTTCTGCTTCCGCTCGGTTCCGCTTCGGCGTCGATGCCTCGCTCTGCCAAACACGAGCCGCCCCCGATCGTCATCAACCAAGTCGAGCTCGACGCCCTGGCGCGCGTTGCGTACTGCGAAGCGCGCGGAGAGGGCGAGCTCGGCATGCGAGCCGTTGCCCACGTAGCCCTCAACCGCGTCGAAGACGGGCGCTGGCGCGACAACCTTGTGGGCGTGCTCTCGCAGCGCGCTCAGTTCACCTGCTGGACGATGCTCGACCGCATCCGCTACGAGGGTGACGCCTGGACCACGGCTCAACGGGAGGCGCTGCTCGCGCTCCTGGGCCAGAGCGCTGACCCGACGCGGGGCGCTACCCACTACCACGCCGACTACGTGAACCCGCGCTGGAACCGACGCCTGCCTCGGCTGGCGACGATCGGGCGGCACATCTTCTACGCTTGACGTGAAAACGCCCCGGCGCTTTGCAGCACCGGGGCGCAAGTCTTCCCCCGACCATGGCTAGACCTTTAGGCTCGCAGTGTGAAGGTCAGCGGCGCGTTGTTGACGATGTGCTCGCCAGCGGCGCGAAGCCGGTCGATAGCAGTCCGGACTTGGCGCTCGGTAATGTGCAGGCGCTTCGCCAGGGCTGGAACCTTGATGGGCCGGGCTGCGATCGCTCGGTACACCAGAGCCTGCGTGGACAGGCGTTCTCTACGACGGGACATGCTCGTTCTCCGTTCTATTACGGTTCCGGAATGGAGCCGTGCGCTAGACATATGGCAAGACAGCGCAATAGGCAATACGGAACTTTAACGAGTTACCCACCACTATCGTGTCACCAGGGGGTTGCGTTTTGCTTTTCCCGGTGACATAGTGATGATCGCCCCGGACTGCGGGGCAAGAATGGAGAACGGAAATGAGCATCAACTTCAAACTCGACGCGGCGGTACCGCGTCACTGGCTTGGTTCCGGCGCGGTGTGGGCAATCGCCCTCGCTTGGGCCGGGGCAGGCATCTACGGCTGGTGGTTTATGGCGGACGGGGTCATGCGCGTGATCACGATCGTCTTGAGCCTCTCCTGCCAAGTGCTGGCGGTCACGATGCTGGCACGCGCGCTCGAAGTCGACACCTGGCTCTTGCGCGTCGGTTGCGGTCTGGTGGCGATCGGTTCGGTGATGTTCACCGGATGGAGCGGCCACCAAGCCCTGGACGTTTCGAGCAACCGCGCTCGCGCCGACTGGGCCGAACTGCAACAAGCCCAAGGGGAGCTCAACGCGGCTGCACTCGCGGTCGAAGCGATCGCCCCGATCCCGGTCAACGACGAAGCGGGCTACCGCATCGGTCCGCAGAGCCGGGCGCTCTTGATGCAAGAGCGGGAGCAGCGGATTGCGCGAGCAGAGGCAGCAGAAGCCCGC
>Ga0315903_10005140_pt1 | contig 17162 bp, 15 predicted proteins | sample LakEriMetagenome_7_FD_203524 | JGI IMG/M metagenome (GOLD analysis project Ga0315903, IMG submission 203524) | Freshwater fungal communities from buoy surface, Lake Erie, Ohio, United States - Buoy 2 MA119 | ecosystem: Environmental > Aquatic > Freshwater > Lake | place: USA: Lake Erie, Ohio...
AAATTCTTTTGATTGTAAGATTGCTCCGACAATGGAATCATTCCGGTTGCAGATGGCCTGATTTCATCAGCAAAAACCGCATTGGCTGAAGGCTGCCTTACTTTTTTGAATTTCGGCATTCCGTCACCGAAAAAAATCACTTTTCTCACCTGAAGCAATTCGGCAAACGATGTTTCGTTTAAAATATCCGCTGAGGTTTCTCTGATAAAACTAAAGGCTGAATCCACCAATGCCGTGTAAACTTCCATTCGGCGGGCATCGATCATGGGACAAAATAATACATCAGAATCCGGTTTCAGATTCTTCTGGCAGACTCTTGAGATGGACAAAAGCGTGTTAACGGAAATCAATGGCTTATCGAGAGCATAACACAAGCCTTTGGCCGTTGCCACTCCGATTCTTAAACCGGTGAATGAGCCCGGACCTTTACTGACGGCAATGGCGTCCAGTTCTTTTTTATCGACCCCGGCATCACTCAGACAACCGGAAATAAAAGAAGTCAGCAGTTTGGCATGACTCTGACCTTCTGTCTTCTCCTGCAGTGACAATAGTTTTCCGTCACGAGCAAGAGCAACTGAGCAAATATCAGTGGCTGTTTCAATGTTTAAAATCAGTGCCACCGGTTGTTACTCCGATTCTTGAGTTGAAAAAAGTTCTTCGCGCTTTACGACCTGCACCTTATCGCCATCTTTCAGGAGTCTTGAAATGGCATTGTAGGGTCCGGTGACCACCTCTTCTCCCTTTTCCAGACCTTCAAGGATCTGAATGAATGTATTGTCCTGAATACCGGTTTTGACTGTTCTGATATTCACTGTACCATCTTTGAGAACAAACACAATTTCCTGTACCGGAGCGTCGCCGGAAACGGCACTTTTCACTTCTTTAGCCTGAGATTCATTTTCTGTTTCCTCAGCATCATCCTTTCCCTTAACTTCTTTTGATGAAGCTCTTAAAACAGTATCTCTGGTAGTAACTGCCTGAATGGGTACAGCGGTTACACCAATGACTTTCCTTGTCTGGATTTCAACCGTGGCCGACATGCCGGGGCGGAAGGGCGAGTAATTGGGCTTATCAGCAGGTATGAGATCCGCATATGATTCTCGAAGGATGCGAATCTTCACGGCAAAGTTGGTCACCTGATCGGTACTCATACCGGTGACTGAACTGTTTGCTGAATTGGCAATGGAAGTAACCACACCAAGGAAGGTTCGGTTCAGATATGCATCAATATCCACTACCGCCGTATCACCAATGTTGACTCTGATGATATCACTTTCACTCACATCAACGCTGACTTCCATTTCATTGAGATTGGCCAGTCGAAGCACTTCTGTTCCAGCCATCATTTCTGTTCCCACTACACGTTCTCCCCTCTCCACACTCAACTTGGAAATGGTTCCGTCTACAGGTGCAAAAACTGTGGTTTTATTCAGCTTTTCCCTCGATTCTTTTAAGGATGCCTCGGCACTTTGCACTCCGTAAACGGCGGCTGAAATTGCCTGAGCTGCCGCTTCCACATCAGCCTTCGAAACTTCGTAAGCTGACTTGATGGCCTCGAATTCGGAAGCTGAAATAACACCTTCGTCAAAGAGCTTCTTGTTTCTGTTGTATGTTAGTTCTGTTTTAATGAACTGTGATTCGGATTGCTTGTATCTGGAACGGGCGCTTTCCAGATTGGCCTTGGAACTGCTGACTGAAGCGGAAACCCTGTCGAGCGCTGAGACATAAATTTCAGGATTGATCTTGGCGAGCATCGCTCCTTTCTGAACAATATCCCCCTCCTTTACATACAACTCCACCACTTCACCGGAAACATCAGCGGCAATTTTAACTTCTATTTCCGGCTGAACCTTACCACTTGCGGAAACAGTTTCCGTGATGGTTTCGGTGGTAACAGCATCTACAGCTACTTTGATGTTCTCATCTCCGCCGATCCAGCCAACCTTGCGGGCTGTTACCAGAAATGCGATTACAGCAATTGAAATGATGATAATATTTCTTGTTCGGTTGGATTTTTTTTCGGCCATTGTTTTATCGTTATGCTAATTAATTTCAGAAAGAGAGAGGACGACCCAGATAGAAGTCTATTACTTTGATGCGAAATATGAGATCATATTTTGCCTGAAGCAGATCTGTTTCTGCTCTTGATTTATTATTTCTGACATTCAGAAACTCGACTGAACTGAGCATTCCGGCGTTGTATTTTTTCTCAGCATATACATAAGCCTCTGAAGCTGCTGCTGCCGCCTTCATGGCAGCGTTGTACCTGAGCATTCCTGAATTGGCGTCTGAATGTGCCTGGACAATACTTTTATAAACCTGATTGCGGGTTTGCTGATCGTTCAGCTTCACATTTTCCAGACCAAGTTTGGAACGCTTAACGTTTGAGTTGGCCGACCAGCTGTTAAAGATCGGAATAGATAAACTCAGACCAAGTGATTTGTTGTAGTTTTCGTCAAGCTGATCTTCGAAAGAAACCCGTTCTCCAGTAAGTCTTTTTCTGGCATTGGAATAACCTGTATTCAGCGATCCAAATAGATTCAGTCGCGGATACCTGCTGCCTCTTGCAATGCTCAGACTCTTTTCAGCACTCCTGATATTGAATTCTGCTATCCTGAATTCAGGCAATGTTTTCAATGAGGCTTCAAAGATCGCTTCAGGAGTCAGTGCCGCACCTGACTGATCCGGTATCTGAACCTCCGGCACAGCTACTTCAAATCCTTCTGACGGGTTGAGCTCGAGCAACTGTGCAATATTGATGACTGCACTTTTAAGGATATTGTCGGCATTCAGTTTTGCCAGTTCTTCCGCAGCAAGCGCGGCTTCGGCATCCAGCAGATTTCCTTGGGAGATCATACCATTGTCAAACATGATTTTGGCCCTGTTACGGGTTTCATTGGCCGCCTCCACTCTTTCGGCGGCAGCTTTCAGTGACTCTTTACCGTATAAAACCTGAAGATAGGCTGCTGCCACATTTAGTGAAATGTCGTTTTTGATTTTGCGGACATTTTCCTTTCCAGCCAGGAATTCATATTTGCTTCTGGCCAAAGTATTCTGAATCTGGAATCCGTTAAATACAGGCAAATTTCCACTCACTGAAAAGTTGGCCGACTGAATCTCAGTGGTCGAAAACTCATAGGTAAAGAGATCAACCGAGCGGCCAAAATTATAACTGTAGGAGGAACTGCCGTTCAGAGATGGCAATAATGCCATTTTACTCTGAGTGTAGTTGATTTCAGCTATCTCACCCGAAATCTCCGTCTGGCGAATGGTAATGTTATTACTGATGGCATGATCAATGCTTTGCTGTAAAGTCCAGACTTTCTGACCTGCCGCTCCCCAAGAAACCAGCATCATAGAAACAAAGCAGAGAGCAGCCCTCACTGAAAGGCGTTGTACAAATTGGTAATTGATAATGTGCATGAGCGGACCTTTTTTCTAATCCGGGTAACCGGTCCGGCAAAGATAGAGGAATTCAGTGACTGACATACCACATCCAAACTTTTTAAATTCAATAAAATAACTGGATTACAGCCGGTTAATAACACATTTTAATGTGACCCAAACCACCTTTTGTTGTAATTGATTTTTTTAACATCTTTATCGGCCTAAACCCTCACCCATGAGAAAAACGCTTGTCTTATCGTTAATGTTTTGTGTTTCCCATTTAGCCGGCAGTGCTCAAAGCCTGATCTCTAGCACTCTGATCGCTACCTATACAAAACAGCAAATCGACTCCATTTACGCCGCAAACGGATTGCCTGCATTCCTGCTTCCCGTAAGGCATGACATAGAAATATACCAGCTGGTGTATGAAACGGTGAGTTACGACAGCAGTACCACCTTTGCCTCGGGAGCCATCATCATTCCGGTTGGAACCACCTGCAAAATACCGATGGTCAGTTATCAGCACGGAACCATTCAAAAAGCTTCTGATGCGCCCTCCTTCAATAACGGCGAAATCATTATTGGGATTGCCCTCGCAGCTGACGGTTATGCAGTTTCCATGCCCGATTACCTCGGACTTGGGATCACTAATTTGCCGTTGCATCCTTATATTCACGCTCAAAGCGAAGCCACCGCATCGGTTGATATGCTGATCGCATCCCGGAATTTCATGGCAGGCATGGGCAAAGAACACAACGGACAACTTTTCCTTGCCGGATACTCACAGGGTGGACATGCCACCATGGCTTTACACCGGTTGATAGAGGCTGAACTCAGTCAGGACATTCAGGTCACAGCCTCTGCTCCTATGTCGGGACCTTATGATGTTTCTGAAACACAGGCCCAGGTTATTACCAACGACAGCGTTTATTCGCAGCCCGCTTTTCTTCCTTTTGTGATGTTCGGCCTGAATCAGGTTTATAGCTTCTTCGGCAATCCTTCCAATGTTCTGGATACACCATATGACTTTACCATACCACCGGTGATGAATGGCAATTTTACCACCGGCGATGTCAACAATATCATGCCGGCGATCCCTAATGAAATAATTAATCCAGCAGTACTGGACTCCTTCCGCACCGAACCCAATCATTATTTCAGAGTTGCTTTGCGCGATAATGATGTATATAACTGGCTGCCTGTTTCTCCCATAAGGATGTTTTATTGCGAAGCGGATGAGCAGGTTTATTACATGAATGCATTCGTTGCCTACAATCAGTTCATTCAAAACGGGGCCACCAATGTCACCAAAGTGAGTGCAGGCGCCACTCTTGATCACGGTGGTTGCGCAAGAATAGCATTGATATTGGGAAAGGTGTGGTTTGATTCGCTCAGGACCGATAAAATCACTGCCGCTTTCAATATTGTTCAGGAAAGTGCACCCGGTAGCGCCAATGGCAGTATCACGGCTAATGTATCAGGAGGGCTCCAGCCGCTCTCATTAAACTGGAGTAACGGAGCTACGGGAAACACCATAACCGGTCTTACGGGCGGGACTTACATTCTCACCATCACCACAGCAGACAGCTGTATTGTAACCGACACTGTTTTTGTACCCACCGTTACCGGGATGGAGGACCTGACTTTAACAGAAGAACAGGTGATCATTCAACCCAATCCGTTTCATGATATCGCAGAAGTGAAATTCGCGAATCCATCAGTGGCCGGTAAAATAACGGAAGTGTGGCTGGAAGACTTGAGCGGAAGAAAAGTGCAAACGTTTGACTCAAAAGAAGGCAACAAAATCATCATCAGGAGAAACGGACTGTCGAATGGTATATATCTCCTGAGAATGAGGAGTCAGGGAAAAGAAGTCGGGAAAAAACTTTTGCTCTACTGACAGTCTGCTATTCAGCTTCTGCAACTACTTCTGTAACCTCCGGAAGCATTCGCTTCAGTAAATTTTCAATTCCGGATTTCAGCGTCAGTGTGGATGAAGGACAACCGCTGCAGGAACCTTTGAGTGCAACCGTTACCACACCATCCTGAAACGACCTGAAATGAATGGCCCCTCCGTCCTGTTCTACTGCAGGACGCACATATTCTTCAAGCAACTTGATGATTTCAGATTCAACGTGTGTCTGATCTCCGTTTGAACCTGCCGGCGCATTCACCACTTCAGCAGCAATGGCCTGAGGATCTTTCCGGTCTTTGAAAGGATCGGAGGTGAATACTTTTTCGCCCGACATCAGATAGCCGCGAATAAATTCCCTGATGATTCCGGTTATTTCATACCAGTCGATATCACCTTCTTTCGTGACCGTAATAAAGTTGGAGGAAATGAATACTCCCTTCACTCCGCTGAATGAAAACAGCTGCCTGGCAAGCGGACTGCTACCACACTCGGCCGCATTGCCAAACTCAACTGATCCGTCAGGCATGAGCATCACGGAGCTGACAAATTTCATGGCAGCAGGATTGGGAGTGGATTCGGCATATACGTTTACCGGAATAATGGTCATGATGAATAACGGTTTGGGGAAAGAACAATAATCAGAGGCGTTTGTTACCTGCAATTCGCGATATTTCGGTCTCAAGGGTATTAATTCTGTTACGCTGCGACTGAATGACCTTATTTCTGCGATATATTCCGGGAGCAAGAAAAAGCATTCCGGCAATCAGTCCAACGATCAGCGTGATCATCAGAATCAAAGCCATACTCATGGGCGGTATGGTCCAGGCCAGAAACCCGACTGAAACCGGATCGGAATTCTGCAAAGCAAATACCACTGCAATCAAGGCAATGATTATTCCTGTGATTAGTTGTCGCATGATCTATTGTAGTTTAATTTTGCGGCTGTAGCCGGATGCAAAATTACATTATTTAAAATAAGTCGTCCAGAACATTCCCCGATCATGGCCACCAGAAAAACCGACTACCTTGTTATCGGAAGCGGTATAGCAGGACTGTATTTCGCTCTGAAAGCAGCAGAGTACGGCAAAGTGCTGGTCATCACCAAAGCAAGTGAGGACGAATCCAATACCAAATATGCGCAAGGTGGAATTGCAGCTGTCATTGATCCTGACGACAGCATCGAAAAGCACATTCAGGACACCCTGATTGCCGGTGACGGTTTGTGTGACGAGCAGGTAGTCAGGATGGTGGTTTCCGAGGGTCCTGACAGGGTTCGGGAAATCATCAGCTGGGGAGCCGATTTCGATAAAACACCTGAAGGAGCATTCGATCTTGCCATGGAAGGCGGACATTCCGCCAGCCGAATTCTTCATTTCAAAGACATCACCGGTCTTGAAATTGAAAGGAAACTGCTCGCCAAACTGCACAGCCATCCTAACATTGAACTCATTACCCACTATTTCGCACTCGAACTCATGACACAGCATCACCTTGGTGCAGATGTCAGGAAAGAGACCCCCGGAATTGAATGCTATGGTATTTATGCGCTTAACACCGAAAACGGCAACATAGACAAGATCCTGGCTAAAATCACCCTCATGGCATCAGGCGGCGCAGGAAACATTTACAAAAGCACCACCAATCCGGTGATCGCTACCGGCGACGGTATCGCAATGGCTTATCGTGCGAAAGCAAAAGTGGAGAATATGGAATTCATCCAGTTTCACCCCACCTCACTTTACAATCCCGGTGAGAAGCCCAACTTCCTGATCTCTGAAGCCGTTCGCGGTTTCGGCGGCATTCTCAAAACCAGAGAAGGTAAAGAGTTCATGCATCTGTATGATGAGCGACTTTCGCTCGCACCACGTGATATAGTGGCGAGGGCGATTGACAGTGAAATGAAAAAAAGCGGTGATGAATACGTTTATCTCGACTGCAGACATTGTGATCACACCGGTTTCATGAATCACTTCCCGAATATCCATCAGAAATGTCTTTCAATCGGAATTGATTTCCGTAAGGATATGATTCCGGTGGTGCCGGCAGCCCATTATACCTGCGGAGGTATTGCGGTTGATATGAATGGCCGTACGACCATTAAAAATCTGTATGCTGCCGGTGAATGTGCTTCCACCGGACTGCACGGAGCCAACCGACTTGCCTCAAACTCACTGCTGGAAGCAGCGGTGTATGCCCACCGTGCTTTTTCGCACAGCCATCTTTTGCTGAACGAAATCTGTTTCTGTGAAAATATACCTGACTGGAACGCAGAGGGCACCAAACAGCCGGATGAAATGGTTCTGATAACGCATAACCTCAACGAACTGCAAAACACGATGAGCAATTATGTCGGCATCGTGCGAAACAATATCAGGCTCAAGCGTGCACTCGACCGCCTTCATATGCTGTATATGGAAACAGAAGAGCTGTATAAAAAAACGGTTGTATCTCAGGCTTTAATGGAACTCCGGAACCTGATCAATGTGGCTTATCTCGTTGTTAAAGGAGCTTCGGCACGAACCGAAAACAAAGGCCTGCATTTCAATACTGATAATGAAAAAAAAGCCGGAATTTAATCTTTCGGGTAACACTATGCAGTCTGAATGGTTGAAACAGGATATTTTTCGCATCAGCGATGATGAATCGTTCCTTTCGGCAGCGACACAGATTTACCGGCATCAAATGACTCATGTGAATGCCTACAGAAAATTCATCGAATTACTGCAGCTCGGGGAATCTGCCATTAAACACTACAGTGAATTCCCTTTTCTGCCGATCACCGCTTTCAGGAATCATATGATTACAGATCAGAAGATAACTCCTGAAAAATATTTCATCAGCAGCGGCACCACCTCCATGTCAAGGAGCCGCCACTATATTCACGATACCGGCATTTACGAACATAGTATCGTCAGCGGATTTGAACAGGTATTCGGAAATCCGGAGCAATATGCCTTCCTGGCTTTATTGCCTTCTTATCTGGAACAGGGCGATTCATCACTGGTATACATGATGAATACGCTCATGCAGGCAGGAGGGCATCCGATGAATGGTTTCTACCTGAATAATCATGCTGAGCTCAGAAATAATATCGAACAACTGAAAAAACAGGAAACGAAAATTTTTCTTGTGGGAGTCACTTTCGCGCTACTGGACTTTTTTGAAAACAACCGGTACGACGACAGTCAGCTAATCATAGTGGAAACCGGAGGCATGAAGGGCAGAAGAAAAGAAATGATCAGGGAAGAAGTGCATGAAATTTTGATCAGGGCTTCCGGCACCGAAAAAATCCATTCGGAATACGGTATGACCGAATTGCTTTCTCAGGCCTGGTCGACAGGAAATGGTGTGTTCCAGACCCCGCCGTGGATGAAAGTGATGATTACTGATATGCATAATCCGGGCAGAATGACAGAAAACGGCCAGACCGGAATCATCAATGTCATAGATCTTGCCAATGTTCACTCCTGCTCGTTTATCACCACACAGGATATCGGAAGAAAGTTATCTGAAAATACTTTTGAGGTACTTGGAAGAATGGATTCCAGCGAATGGAGAGGATGCAACCTGATGGTCATGTGATTCCAACGGAAAGTTGGAGATTGCATATCTTTGCATGCTGAAAAGAAAATTATGACCAACAGGCGAAGAGTCTTTATCGTAACTGTTTCTGTTATTGCAGGAACTTTGCTTTCGGGCGGTTTGCTTTCCCTCAAAAGAGGTGAACTCAGCGGTGACGATTACTTTTTGCTCGCCACCAACCTGTTTTTTTCTCTCCTCATCATTTTTGCCATTGGCTACTTCCTGATTTGGAGAAAAAAGAGCTGATTTCCAGCTGAAGTCTCCTGAGTAATTTACCTTAATTAATACTTTTCACTGAAAAGGAGTCAACAGACACAAGATTATTTAAGAATTTTTAGTAATTTTTGCATCTGAAAAACAAAGCGCCAACAGCAGTTGTTTTGACGAATAATGGAGACCTCAGGAAGACTTTTATACTGGTTTCGGGAGCCTGCACTACTGGAAGACATTTCGTGTCTTTGCCAGGAGGCAGAGGGTTGCCGGGAACTGGTGCCTGTTTTCTGTTTTGACCCGAGGGAGGAGAAGTTGTCTGACCCAACTGAGCTCAGTAAAAAATCATCGAAAGTCGCTCGTTTAAGAGAGGAACTGAAGAGCCGAGGCAGCAATCTGCTGGTAGTTTACAATTACTATGAAGTGATCATTCCTTCACTGGCCAGAGTACTTCAGGTTAACAAAGTCTTAACACACCGGCTGTCTTCCTGCTCTTTAAATCATGAACAAGTGATTCATGAATTCAGGGAAGATAAATTCAAAGAAACCGGTCATCTGCTGAACATGCATTCAATTAATTTGAAGATCAGTAATTTGAATCAAACATCCGCCTGGATGCCTCTTCCCGTTTTCCCGTCGATCAATCCGGGATCGATTCGATACTGATTTGTATCTATTTGATTTTTAATTTAATAGATGCTTAGTTTAGATTTCATCTAAATTTCATTGGTGCCCGGTAATTTTGCGTCCGTATTCAGGATATTATCTGAATAGTTGAGTTGCATTTAGTCAATTTAAAGTAGGATGGCATTATGACACAGATTGAATTTAATCACCGGGTAAGCGGACTTTACAAACCTTTAAAAAACTTCGCTTTGAAGCTCACCAGAAATCTGGAGGACGCAACCGACCTGACTCAGGAAACCATTACCAAGGCATTTTACAATCATGATAAATTTCGTGAAGGAACCAACATGAAGGCCTGGTTGTATACGATTATGAAAAACATTTTCATCAATGATTACCGTCGCAAAATGTCGAGCCAGGTGGTGAGTGATGATACCGAAAACCAATATTATATCAATTCTCATTCACAGCGAACCGGAAATCTTGGCGAGCGAAAAATGATCCTGAAGGATATCCACAAGGCCATATCATCTCTCTCCAGCAATCTGCGGGTGCCTTTTGTGATGGCCTTTCAGGGATACAAGTATGAAGAAATTGCGCAACACATGAAAGTACCTCTTGGCACAGTGAAAATAAGGATCCATAACGCCAGAAAAAAACTGAAATCAAGACTGTCAGATTATGATCCTTCCACCGATAAACCATCTGTGTGGTAACAGATATTTAAAGGCCCGTTTATGACGGGCCTTTTCATTATTCAAAGAATTATTAGATTTAGGTTACGTAAAAATCAGGCGGACTATTGATTGATAAAACATCTTTTTTATTGAGTCCGTCAAGAGTTCATTCTTCACAAATTTTATATTAACTTTATTGCCGTAATCAACTCTTGTTTATGTGGACTGAAAAAGATCACAAACTTCAGAAAACATTTGTCTTTCGGAATTTTTCGGAGGCATTTGCCTTTATGGTTAAAGTGGCTTTTGTAGCGGAGAAAATGGACCATCATCCGGAGTGGACTAACGTTTACAACAGGGTCATGATCAGTCTGAGCACTCATGATGCCGGTAATAAAGTGACTGAAAAAGATCATAAACTGGCTGCAGCGATAGACAAAATAGCTGGTTAAGATTGCCGATCAAACCATTCATTTTCAGCTATTTATAACTGTTGGTATTTTTTCATTCCAAACAGAATAATCTCAATTGCCAACCCAATTAAAATGACTAACATTGTGTTCAATTAATCTTAATCTATTCCCTATGAAAAAATCTTTACTAATCCTTTCAGTAGCCGGGCTGATGGCTTTCCAAACAGCTCAGGCTCAAACAGTTATTTTCAACAACGGCCCAGTGTATGATATTTTGGGCGGTGGCGCCGGTGGTGCCAATGTCTCCACACTCCATGATGGAATGGGCACTTATGGTGCCGGACACGCGGTTTCAACCGGATTCCGTATGGCTGATGATATTGTAATCCCCTGCGGACAGGAGTGGGTTATTGACTCATTGGTATTTTATGCTTATCAAACAGGATCAGGTAACACTTCATCCATCACCGGTGTGAACGTCAGGATTTGGAATGGAACACCTGGTGCAGGAGGATCCATAATTTGGGGTGATTCCTTGACTGATGTCATGATTACGACAGAATGGGATGGCGGTTATCGTACAGGAGATGTCGGCAGCGCGTGCGCTCCATCAACCTGTGTTGACAGACCAATCATGCGTAACGCTACCGTAATTGGACAAACTCTCCCTTCTGGAACATACTGGATCGACTGGCAGACTAATGGTTCACTTGCTTCGGGACCATGGGCTCCTCCTGTAAACCTCGGTGCCGGTAATACCACTACCGGAAACGGACTCCAGTACAATCCTACAACTGCTACCTGGGGCGCTTTGGGTGATGGAGCAACCCTTACTCCACAGGGTCTTCCAATTCTGGTAGTAGGAACCGTGAATACCAATGCAGCATTACCAATCGCAAACTTCAGCGCCAGCAGTACTTCAGTAAACGCTGGTGCTACTGTAAATTTCACTGATGCTTCAACCGGTAGCCCGACATCATGGAATTGGTCTTTCCCTGGTGGAACACCAAACTCTTCTACCGTTCAGAACCCATCCATCACTTACAGCACAGCTGGTACCTATACTGTAACACTTGCCGTTTCTAACGCTGCCGGCAGCTGTACTGAAACCAAAACATCTTACATCACAGTTAACCCTGTAAGCGGTGGCGGATGTGATACACTTACCAATCTTCCTGCAACATTTACCCCAACTGTTCTTCTTTCAAATAACGCAGGTTATGTTGCAGGTCACAACGGTTATGGAGACCTCGCAAAAGCTGATAAATTCTCTCAGCCGCTGGTTGCAAATTCTCAGGTAGTAGGTATGCTGATCGGTCTGGGAGTTGCCACCAACAGCAACACCACCAATACATTCAACATGAAGGTTTGGGATGCTACCGGTGCTGCAGGTTCTCCGGGTAATGCGGTCGTTTCTGCAACCAAAACCTATGCAGATGCTGCAACTGATGTAACCAATGGTGACCTCACTTTTGTGGCGCTTACTCCTACCAACATCACCTCACCATTCTTTGCCGGTATTGAATTTACGTATGCAGCCGGTGATACCCTGGCGTTGATCCACACTGCTGACGGTGAAGTTAATCCCGGTACTGCCTGGGAGCAATTCGACACAGGAGCATGGTTCGCATTCAACTCATCTTCTTCATGGGGTGTGAACGTGGCTTTGGCAGTTTTCCCGATCATCTGCGAAGCTAACAGCGTGAACAGCCCTGTTCAGGACGGAATCGTAATCTATCCGAACCCGACCAGCGGACAACTTATCATTCACAACTCTAACAACACTTCAAATCCTGCTACCATCACTATCACCAATATGGTTGGCCAGACAGTAATTGCCCGTAACGTAGCATCTTTCAACGGCACTCAGTACGTTGATCTTTCAGCTCTCGAAAACGGCGTTTATTTTGTTGAAGTGAACACCGGTAACACCAAAATGGTGAACCGTGTTGTGCTGAACAAGTAATCAGAATTAACACCATAAAAAAAGCCGCTCCTGACTGGAGCGGCTTTTTTTATGAGAATCAATCAAGACAAATTGATCTTAGTTTTTGAGAAAGGTGAATTATTTCTTTTCCATCACCCATACGGATGAATCCACAGAAGCTTTAAACTCCTGAAGCGCATCCATAGCCTGCTGACGGTTGTCGGATCTGAAAACGCTTACTACTGTCAGTCCTGCAGCATTGGTGCCTGCCTTCTCGGCTTCGATCCCTTTGCTTTTCAGTTCAGCTATAAAACGATCGGCATTGACTTCTTTTCTGAAACAACCTCCTACAATGTGCCAGGTGGCCGACGATGACGCAGCAGTTTTCACTTCGGACACAAGATCAGTAGCAGAGTCATTGATTTGCGTTGTCGTGGGTTCGACGGCAACGGGCACTTCTGCAATGGGCTCAGGCATCTCCTGTTTGACGGCTTCAGTACCGGATTCAACCGCAACAGTATTATTGATGGCCGTTGCTTCTGTTGATACCAGTGCTTGATGAGGCACTTCAAACGGGGACTGATAATGGATAACCGGTTTTAGATCAGCTTCTCCTTTTTTAAAGTCCTGTATGTATTCATTGATCCTGGAAAATGGAAGCAATGATGAAAGATTGCTGTTGAACTGATCCAGTACCGGAGGCACCATCAGTAAAAAGGTAAGCATGGCCGCTGCAGGAATCACTTCAATGATTCTCCACTTCTTCTGAACAGATTTTCCTGTACTTATCCTGCGAACCGTTTTTTGTTTAAAACCCGATACCGGCTCTTCTTCCCTCTGAACCACCGGTGCATGAACCGTTGACATCCCAAAAGAGGAAACCAGATAGTTGGCATTCTGATCCGGCAGGAACTGAATGATCTCGTTATTGTCACGATAGAGAATTCCGATGTTCTCCAGTTTAACGCGCCGCCCCTCTTCCATGGCATTCATGGAAAGTTTCACATAGTCACCGATCAGTTTGCAGGCATCGGAATAGGTGATGCCTTTTTTACGTGCGATGTGATTGGCCAGAACACCGTCATTCTGTTTTAAAAAACTGTTGAAGGCAATCACCTTCGAGGGAGGTGTCAGCAAATGAAGTGAGGAGTTGATGGAAGCAGGCTTTCGACTGGCGATAAAGCCACCAAAATCTGCAACAATCACACAATCATGCTCATAGAGCAACTCACTGATAAAAGGATCTAGCTTCACCTGGTACTGTTTATTCGACAAATTTACTAAAATATCAGGCGTTTCAAACCTGCCGGAAACTATCCCGCATAAATAGATTCCAGTTTGGCCACATCCGAGGGAACATCAACGGCGTGATTCTCGAAGGATGTCAGTGCAGTGGTGATGTACACCCCTTGCTCGAGCCACCGAAGTTGTTCGAGTGATTCTGATTCCTCCAGTTTTCCGGGAAGAAGTGAAGGCAAAATCCTTAGTACCCTCGGGCGATAGGCGTACACGCCCACATGTTTGAGAAACAGCCCTTTGGAAAAATGTTCCTGTCGGTGTTCCGGTTTACAGAAAGGGATGGCACTTCTGCTGAAATAAAGAGCCAATCCGGTTTGCTGCCGGACTACCTTTACTATGTTGGGATTGTCCAGTTCCTGAATATCAGTAATGACCTTCACCAGGGTTCCTACCGGAGCAGCGCTGGTGGACATGGCATGGATCAATTCACTGATCTGATCCGGCTGCAAATACGGTTCATCTCCCTGAATATTGATCACCAGATCAAATTCTTCTGATTGTTTTTCAAGCACTTCAAGGCAACGTGACGTTCCGTTCACATGATCGGGAGAAGTCATTTCCGCCATGCCGCCGAACTGCTGAATATGATCAAAAATGCGCTGATCATCGGTCGCAACCACTAGATGGGTGATCTGGTCACAGGATTTTGCCTGGTGATAAACCCTGCTGATCATGGTTTTGCCATGGATCAATGCCAACGGTTTCCCGGGAAACCGGGTGGAACCAAAGCGGGCAGGAATAATACCTAAAACCCTCATAATCTTTTAGTTGCTACATCCATCAACAGTCGTGAAAGGCAGGTAGTGAAAAATTGCAGCTGGTCGGCCGGATTGTCGCTGCCGATGGTGAGACTGCGACTGAATTTCGACCATAACTCAGGAGAGGCGTCTCTGGTGGGAATACAATAATAAAGGGGCGGAGTCCTGAACTTGGTGTAAATCACAATTATGGCACAGGGCTCATTTTCTCCGTTGCGGTACATGAGTTTGTAGTCCAGTCTGCGATCTTCCTCTTCGCAACCGGCAGCATCCTTCAGTGAGTAGCCCTCCTTCACCCCCAGCTTGGCCTGGAGAGAAAGTTTATACCCCACTACCCCATAATTGAATTCTTCATTGGTAGTGGGCGCAATGCTTTGAGAAGCGGCAATCACAGGGTTCAGCAAAACAATGAATAACAGCAGAAAATATTTCATGTGTTGTCTTTTTGGCTCGAACAAAAGTAACAAACTCCATGGTTTTCTTACACTATCCCAATGTTATGCAACCCTTAAAAGGGGGATTCCGTTACACCGCCCTGATATGGAAAACAACAGTGGAAAAAGAGGCACCGGAAACAGTGAGATCAACAGCGAGGGTGCATTTAAAAAAGAGCAGTTCGAATCACTCGTCAGAGAGATTATCAGTGAACTGTATTCCAATGCAAGGTACTGGGATTTTTTCAGGTCCTTCAACGAAGAATCGGTTCATGATTTTATAGCAGAATATGCGTCGCGTAAAGCCTGGTATTTGCTGAACGGCGAAAGGGCTGCGATCAACAAAACAAAAGAAGGTCTGCGCTTTCGCGAGATGGCGGAAAGATGCTTTTGGGAGATTCAGCAAAAAAAACTTTTCAATCTTCAGGCCGAATGGCGTGCCGGAATTATTGAACTGAATGGTATAGAAACCACCCGTGATTTCCTTTGCTGGGAACATGCCATTGCAGCATGTCCGTTTCTCACGCCTGTGAAAAAGCAGGAACTGGAGATGTACAAATCTTATCTGCAATCGGGACAATACCGTGAGAAAAGCTGGCTTTACGGATGGCAGGATTATGATGCCTACAAAAACAATATTTCAGATCATGATTCCATTCCCTCCTGGTATCAGTTTTACGATCAGAAAGCCGGCACGGGTTATCTGATGTTGTTGCCTGATAAAAAAGGCGAACAGGAAATGCAATACATCCGATCGCTCAAAGAGCATGGCCACGATGAGAGCTGCCGGCACGATTCATTCGGCAATCCGATTCCGGGCGACCTTCCTGAGTTGTCCCTGAACCATCAGTCGCTTAATTTCTTTATCAGGACGTTTGAAGGAAAAAATATGCTTCGGTATTTTGAGGCCATCGAGCCGACTCCGCAGGATTCGGTTGCTGAAGCGGAATTGCAGGATGCCCTGCGCATACTTTCCAAGGTGAAAGAACCGGTAAAACTGCCGGAAGCCGACGACTGGAAGCAATCAGTCATTGAAGGTGCCAGGCGATACAAGACCTCGCAGATCATCGCTAACCTGGAAGGCGTATACGAAGAATACCTGCTCCGTCTGGAAAACGGAATCGCCCCAAGAGAACTATCCGACCGGTTTGAATACGAAGAGCAGCTTTCGATGGCTCTTACCTACAAGTCGGATCTTCAGAAAGGCCGGAAGCTTTCAGGCGAATAATCGTTACAGCTTGATGCTGAACTGGAATGCATAACTGCGAGGTGGCTGCATGTCGGCAGGTCGTCCCATGTATTCGTGATTGAACAGATTTTTTACAATCACGGAGAACCTGAACTGTTCGGTGATCCTGTATCCTGCTCTCAAATCAAACACCCAGTCGCCGTAATCGTGTTTTTCACGGTAGTCTTTTACTCCGGGAATAGTGGCATCACTTTCGAAAACCGCATCCACATTTTCCATGAAGCTGTTATAACGTGCACTGAAACCAATGAGCCATTTGCCGGGGTTCAATTCCAGATCGCCCTTGAATAAATGCTTGTAACGGTATTTCAGAATGTTATAATTGGCTGAATTTTTCAACGTGTCTTCCGCAGCGTTGAAGTCAAGCTGAATCGGATCGATATACGTATAACCTGCGAACAGCGAAACCGGAACCTTTCCGATGTTGCCGCTTCCTGCCAGTCCGATATCATAACCGGTAATCTGTGTATTTCCGATATTGATGGACTGAAATCCGAAACCAAAAAGTGGATCGGTAAACTCACCGTATCTTCCGAAAGTAAACTCCATCATATCCTTGTATTCACTCCAGAAATAAGCCACATCCAGATAGCCTTCCCAACCGGAAATTCTGAATCCCTGCTTGATGCCGATTTCAGCAGTCCATCCGGTCTCTGACTGGATACTGTCGTTCGGATAAATGAC
>Ga0315903_10005142_pt1 | contig 17149 bp, 21 predicted proteins | sample LakEriMetagenome_7_FD_203524 | JGI IMG/M metagenome (GOLD analysis project Ga0315903, IMG submission 203524) | Freshwater fungal communities from buoy surface, Lake Erie, Ohio, United States - Buoy 2 MA119 | ecosystem: Environmental > Aquatic > Freshwater > Lake | place: USA: Lake Erie, Ohio...
GGAAAGATATACGGATCAAGTTTTTCCTCAACCCCACCTGGTAAACTACCTAGTTTTTCCTCAGCTTCAACTGCGGGACGAACAATAATTATTTTTTCAAATGGTGTTTCAGGGTCAGATAAAAGATTAACAGCACATTTCATCGCGATATAACTTTTACCCACACCTGCCGGACCAGAGCATATTGTAATCTGGTTGCTTTCTAATAATGAATAATATTCTCTTTGGCTTTCAGACAAAAACTTTTGTTTTGTCTTTCTTTTCATTATTGATGCTATTAACTCTTTTTTGTTTTTGATAATCGGTTCTTCCCCGGTTGGGGTTGGGATTGGTTGTTTTTTGGGTACCTTGGTCATCACTTATATTCTTTATAATTTTTAATTTCTCTAATACTAGAATTAGTTAGTTCATTTATTTTATTTTTTATCGAAAATCTTCTGTCATTTGTGAAATAAACTTTTCTAGCTAATTCTATAAATTCTTCGTCAAATTTTTTATTCGACTCAAATTCTCTAATGGTATCCTCAACAACCCATAAATCAGAATTAACTTCAATTAATTCCAAATATAAGTTTTCAACCTCTTTTTGTAAAAAAAATTGAGTAGCTTCATTCATTAATAAATTATATTCAGTGTTTATATGAGCTAATTTTTGACTATCTGTGACTTTATTTTTTTTTATGTATAAAATTGATAATTTATCAATCAATTCTCCGATACTTATTTGTATTTCTATCATTTTATTTTTTGTAATAATTTATCCAAAATTCAATCATTTCGTTCAACATTGATTCAAAAGTATATGTCGGATTCCAATTTGTTATTTTTTTCAATTTTGTTGCATCGCCTTTTAGATTATTTAATTCTTCTGGCCTCAAATACTTAAAGTCACTGATTACAAATTCTTCCCAATTTAAATTTAATTTAGAAAAAACATATTCGCACAAGTCTTGAACCGAGTGTGAAATTCCAGTAGCACACACAAAATCATCTGGCGTTTCTTGTTGAAGAATTAGCCACATAGCTTCTACGTAATCTTTTGCATGACCCCAATCTCTTGTTGCGTGTAAATTACCTAATTTTAATTGGTTAGATAACCCTAATTTTATTTTTACAGCTTCTTTACAAACCTTATTTGTTACAAAGTTAGTACCTCTTCTTGGTGATTCATGATTAAACAAAATACCGTTTGATATAAACATATCATAAGAGTTTCTGTAATTTCTACAAATATTGTAAGAGAAAACTTTGGCACAACCATATGGTGAAACTGGGTTCATTGTTGTGGTTTCTCTTTGAAACCCATCAGGATCAACAGAATTTCCAAACATTTCCGATGATGAAGCTTGGTATAATTTTATATTTTTATCAACTAACTTTATAGCCTCTAAAATGTGTAGAGTACCTATACCAGTTACATTGGCCGTGTAAATTGGTTGGTCAAAAGAAATTCTGACATGTGATTGTGCCGCCAGATTGTAAATTTCATTTGGTTTAATTTTTTGTATTATATTAATTACAGATGAAAGATCAGTAATATCTGCGTAGTGTAACTGAACCTTTTCGTAAATAGAGTCTAATCTTGCTGTTTGATTTTCTGAGATTGAATTTCTTTTTAAAGTACCATGTACTTCGTATTTTTTAGATAATAAAAACTCAGCAAGATACGACCCATCTTGCCCGTTTATACCTGTAATAAGTGCAACTTTCATGAATTATTTATAATTGAACAAATAAAATTTATTTCACCTACGGTCAATTTTTGATGATTTGGTATATAAAATCCAAACTCATGTATTAGCCTGGAATTTTTAAGTATCTGATGACCAAATTTTTCAAACCACATCGGTTTTTGCGACATGTCGCCAGCAATTAATGGTCTAACTTCTATTTCATTTTTTTGTAAATTTTTTACTATAGAAACTTTATTTTTTGACATAAAGGGGTACGCAAAGTTGGAAATAAAATTACTTTTGAAGTCATCTAATTTTAATTCATTATAAGATAATAGTTCATTGTATAATTTGAAATTATTATTTCGAATTTGTGAATAATTGTCTAATTTTTCTATTGCACGTAAACCAATAAAAGCTTGTAAGTCTGTCGCTCTGAGATTAAAACCTGGGACATAAAAATTATATAAAGATTCAAAATCTGTAACTTGATATTTAGTTCTTAATTGTTCTTGTTTTTTTTTCGGTAAATCTCTGTCCCACCCATGACTTCGCATCATCAACAACAAATAATAAAATTCTTCATCATTTGTGTTGATAAATCCACCTTCGATAGTGCTCAAATGATGACCAAAATACATGGAAAAAAAGGATGCGAATCCAAAAGATCCAAGATATTGACCATTGAATTTTGAACCCATACTTTCACACACATCTTCCAATAATAAAACATCGTATTTTTTACATAACTCCATTATTTTTTGCATATTCGGAACTAACCCCAGCGGTGAAACCAGAATAAAACATGATGGCTCGTGTTCATTGAACATGTTTTCTAATGATGTTAGGTCACAAGATAAATCTGTTAAATTACAATCACAAAGTATTGGCTCCATATTTAATAATATGGGGCTGCTAATGTCAGTTGCCCAGCTCAAAGAAGGAACTACAATCTTTTTATTTTTTAATTTTCCAGATTGAATTAACGCCGCCAGAGTCAATAATATTGCCGAAGATCCCGAATTCAAATAAACTGAATATTTAGTATTAATTTTACTTGACCATTTTTTTTCTAACTCTAATGTAAGTTGATTTTTGGTTAAAATAGGTATTTGTTCTTGTGATAACCACTTAACTAGTTCTGAAATATCCTCTTTATCTATTGTGTCGTTTACTAATTTTATCATTTTAAGTTTTTTTTTCGAAAAATAAAATATCATTTATACATTTATCATCCACTAAAATATCATAATGTGTTTTTTTTCCCACGATTAGTTCATTATATTTAATACCCCAAAAATCAAGTTGTTGTTTAGTTAACTCAGTCCAATCTATACCGGTTTTTTTTCCTCTTGCGGTGTCAACAATTATGTAATTACCGGAATCAAATAAGTCATTCACAATTTTTATTCTTTCTGGTATAGGTTTAGCATCAGCATAATAACCATTTGTATTAGTACATAAAGTACCATCTAAATCGAAACAATATATCATAGTTTAACAAAATCAATTTTTTTTGGAATTGAAAAAGATAATTGTTGTGGTCTTTTATTATCTTTCAATAACTTGCAAAGTTGTTCATCAGTTTTACCATAAACGTTGAAAGTTTTATTTGTTTTTTTTGATTCAACTAAGCTTATGTTGATATTCTCGTGTTTTTTAGACCATTCTTCTGTTATTATGTAAAAATCCACATTTGAAGCGTAATGGGTTGCAAACCCGCCAGCATCTCCCTGTAACAAAACTCCACATGAAAGATAAAACAAAGAAATTAATTCATCCTGTGTAAAATTTTCGTTAAGTTCAATATAATTATTTTTAATAGTATAAGATTGAGGCGGAAATCCCACATTTACAATTTTAATATTGTTATTTGTCAAAAACTCTAATGTTTTTTTTAAATTTGGTAACATATTTGATGTGTTATGCACTGTTGCTTTACTTTCAAAATTTCTAGTCAAAATAATGAAAGTATTTTCGTCAAAATATTTTTGATATTTTTTTTTTATTATATTAAAAATTTTTTTTGTAGGTTTTATAACTTTTCCAGATTCAAAAAATTTTTTTGCATAAAAAAAAGAAGTTTGATAATAGTCAAGTGGGCCTTTTGCTTCATTAACTTTACCATCATCATATTTCGTGTTTTGCCAAGATTTGATTTCCACATTTTCTTGCCCATATTTTTCTAAAACATAATTAACGCTCAAATTTAAAAATTCATTACTATTTCTTTGACTATAATTTAAAATTTGAGGATAAGAAAAAAAAAGACCATCTTGTACTGTAACAATTTCGTCGACTTCAGACATGACGACATATGGTTTATATGGAAGGACACATACAACCCGTGAGTAATTGTTTTTTATTTCACTGACATAGGAGTTGAAACAAATAAATTGATTCCATTCATCTGGGTGACAGATTGCTAGTAAAATTTTTTTCATTCCAGTATATCATTTACTTTCCGTAATTTTTCTTTAACACCTTTTTCATTTTCAAAAACAATTTTAATCCCGTTTCCTAAAACAACTTCCATTTTTCGAATACCTGAAACTAATTCTTTTGCATTTTCTATTGATGCTGCTTGATCAGATCCATACATCGTCCTGTCTTTTGTTATATGAAATTCAATACATTCAGAACCAAGAGCAACAGCACCAAAGGTTGGAATAAACCCATTTGAATGGTTTGAAAAACCTACTTTTAGGTTAGGATACTTACTTTTTAAAGTATTAATATATCTTAAGTTTACTTCATTATCTAATGTTGGATATGTGCTTGTGCAGGCTAAAACATATTGCACATTATTTAAGATTTTTAAGGCTACGTCAATTTCATATTGTGTTGACATTCCAGTTGAAAGAATAACTGGTTTCTTTGTCGAATTAATTTTTTCTAAAAATTTTTTGTTTGTTAAAAGAGCCGATGCAACTTTGTGATACTTCACGTTTATATTTTTTTCAATTACATCAATGCTTTTAACGTCCCAACAGGAAACAATAAAATCCAAGTTCAAATTCGTAGCATACAAATATAATTCCTTATAATCTTTTTCAGAAAATTCTAAACCAAATTTTTGTTCTCGATTGGTTTTTCCCCACGGTGATTCTCGAAAAGTATCTAATTCTTCTTGTGAATAAACAGATTCAACATCTCTCTTTTGAAATTTAACCGCGTCGCACCCACTTTCCTTTGCTTTAAATATTAATTCTTTCGCTAATCCTAAATTTCCATTATGATTTATACCAATTTCGGCTATAATATAAACACCCATATTAAATTATTTTTTTATTTTTTATTTATTGAACAATTTTTCTTCAACCTCTTGCAATATGGAATGACCCAAAAAAACATGTATCTCTTGAATTCTAGCAGTATCATACGATGGCACTACGATACTATAATCTGCAATATTTTTTAAATTGCCACCATCTCTACCTAAGAAACATATTGTTTTTATACTTTGTTTTTTTGCAAAGTCAACAACTTTAATCAAATTTTTAGACAAGCCAGATGTGGAAAAACATATTAAAATGTCATTTGCATTACAAGAGGCAGCCAATTCTCTTAGAAATATGTCTTCATAATTATAATCGTTTGCAACTGCCGTTAAATATGATAAGTTTGATGCTAAAAGAACAACTTCTAGTGGTTTTCTATCAAAGTAAAATTTACCACTTAATTCCGCTGATAAATGTTGAGCATCAGCAAAACTTCCTCCATTACCGCAAAAATATATTTTTTGTTTGTTGTTATAGCAATTAACAATAAGATTTACTACTTCACTACAACTTGTAAGTATTTCTTTACTATTGAGAACAAAATTTAATAAAGAAATTGAATTTTCTATATTTTTTTCGATTTTATTTACCATACTGTTTTTCCTCCGTCGATAATTAAATTAGATCCAGTCATATACGAACTAGAATCAGAACACAAAAACACTATTGCTCCTTTGTATTCATCAATATTAGCCATTCTCCCCATAGGTATAATGTTAGAAAGTTTTTCTACAAAATCAATAGGATGGTTATTAAACACACCTGTTGGGGATAAAGAATTTACTCTTATATTTTTTTTTGCGAAATAAACTGCAAGATATTTTGTCATTCCTAATACGGCCCATTTTGCAGCAGAATAAGTAATTGGTTTAACATTTTGTTCATAATCTAATTTATCTGATACTTCATAAATTCTTTGATCCGGAGCTATAATTCCGAGATCAGAAGAAATATTTAAAATAACCCCACCCCCGTTATTTAACATTTTGTTACTTACAATTTGACTGCATAAAAATGTTCCGAAAATTATTGCATCGATTCCTTCACGAAAATAATCCTCAGTCATATTTTCGAATCGGGCATCAACTGTCAAAGTTTTAGAATCTTTAGTAACTTTTGGGTCTTTTGCTGCGTTATTTATTAATATATCTATTTTTTCATATTTTGAAACAACATACTCAATTGAAGATTTTGATGTAACATCCATTGCTTCCATAAAGACTCGTTCGTCATTATACAGGTTACATAACTTAAAATAATTTTCTTTTAACCCAGATAAATTTATATCTGTTAATATAACTTTTGCACCATAATCTAATAGTGCTTCCGCATGTTTCGGACCAAGTAGTCCACCGGCGCCAGTTATTAAAGCAACTTTATTACTTAGATCAAAATAATTTTTCATTTTTGTGAATATACTTTTTTTATTTGTTTTATAGTTGATTTGAGATATTTAAACTCCTCACCTTCTTCATCTCGTGCGAATTGTAATATGTAATTGTTGTTATAATTTATTTCTTTTAATACTTTAAATATTTCGATAAAATTAGTATCCCCCGTATTAAATTTTTTGGTTACACCATCAAATGTCCTATCTTTCAAATGTACATTTTTGATTTTAGAATTAAAAAAATATATAAGCGAAGAATGATCGACGTTTTTACCGAAGAAAGATGTGAAATTACCAGTATCATAAGTTAAAAAAAAATTTTTTCTAGCATTAACGATATCTAAAATTAAATCTTTCGAAGCTTCAAATTCAAAACAAAAATCAATTTCTGGAAAATTGTCAGCAATTTTGGTAAAATTTTTTAAAAAATTTTCAGCAACACTTTTTTCCTGAATAGAACTTTTATCTAGAAGAGGTACTACTAAGGTTTTCAACTTTAACTTTAGCATTTTTTTAATAATTGGCTCCACTGAACTTTTTAAAAAAAATGAATCATAAATTTTATCATTAACAAGATTATCAGCACAAACAGATAGAATTTTGTCAGAAAAATTAACCGACGAAAAAAATGGGTTATTTAAAAAAAAATTTTCAGTTATGATCCACTCAATTCCGTTTACATTCAATTTTTTTACATAATCAAATTCTTTTTCCCAACTGTAAACAGGAAATTCTTGTATCTGCCCATTAACCTGGGGGGACAATCTACCCTGCAAAATTCCAATTTTCATAGTATTTCAACAAACTCAATAAAATTATTTTCAGGATCTTTACCAAAAAAAACTTTAAATTTTCCGTTATCAGAAACTTTAGGGGTGTTTAATACTTGATATTTTTTTTCTAAAAAATTTTCATACAAAACATCTACATTAGGGACTGTTAATGCAAAATGGGTTAAGCCATTTTGGAATAAATTTTTTTCTGAAATATTTTTTTCATCGAAAAACAATAATTCAACAATTGTGTTTCCTTCTTTCCCTAGTTTCAAAATATTGGCGGATTTTTTATCACTATTGAGTAAGTGATTTAAAAATTCACCAGTTTCAGTTTCATTATATAATATTTCTAAATTTAAAAAGTTTTGATAAAATGCGAGCATTTCATCAAGATTTGTAACAACTATACCAACGTGTCTAAACATTCTAATAAACTTTCTTTTAATACATTTATCCCTTCAATTAATGCTTCTTCATCGATAGTTAATGGTGGCCCAATTTTTAAGGTTCCAGACTGCGTTCTGACTGATAACAATCCTTTCCGCATGGCAATTTCTATAATTTTATCCACAAAGTCAATATTATTACCATCTGGTGATGACAAAAAAACACCAGCCAGCAAACCTTGACAATTTATTTTTTCGATATATTTGGGCATTTCTTCCTGCCATTTTAATAATTCTTTTTTTAGTATAATCCCCTTTCTTTCAGATTCACCAATTAAACCATTTTTGAGCAAAAAGTTTATTGATGCAAAAGATGCCGAAACTGCAATAGGATTTCCACCATGGGTACTGTTGTAAGACATATCAGTATCCATAATTTCTTGATTTGATATAACGCAAGAAAGTGGCAATGAAGAGGAAATACCCTTTGCACACACAATTATATCAGGAACAATATCAAAATGTTCGTAAGCAAATAATTTACCTGTGCGCCCAAATCCTGATTGTATTTCATCAATTATCAGGATAACTTCATTTTGTGAACACCATTTTTTGAGTTTTATCATAAACTCCTTTGATGCAAATTCTGCGGACCATCCTTGATAAGGTTCTAGAATAACAGCAGCAAAATCATTAGGATTTAATTTTACGAATGTTTCATCAAAAAAATTATATCTGTTAGTCTCATTTATATTGAATGTGTCAGGATAGGGTAAATGTGTAACGTAGGTTTCAACCGGTATCCATTCTTGGGATTTAAATTTTCCACCAGCCATAGCAGACCCCATAGTTTTGCCATGATACCCATTTACGAATGAAATTATTTTATTTTTGCGAGTGTATTTTATTGACATTTTAACTGCCGCTTCAACGGCTTCAGAACCTGTTGATAAAAACAATACTTTATCGAATTTTTCTGGCGTAATTGTTATTAACAATTTTGCAAGATTTACACGTTCTTGTGTTTGATAATAATACGAATTTAAAAGATTTTTACTAGTAGTATCAAGTATAGATTTTTTTACAAAAGGATTTGCGTGCCCAACATTAGCTACAAAAATACAAGAAGTAAAATCAATCCATTTATTTCCAGATACATCAAAAACACTGAAGTTTTCCGCTGAATTCCATACAACTGGAAGTTGATCGTTCATAGATTTAGGCTCATAAAGTTCACTATTTTTCAAAATGGGGATAGTTTCTGGTGCTGGTATATCGGTTTGGATGTTTCTATATTTTGTATTTACCCTAGGGCATTTAACCGGAGTTTTACTAAAACGGTACATATCTATTAGTTTTTATTAAATATTCATTATATTCAAAGTCTTCTATTGTGTCAATCTCATGAATTTTTTCAGTTTTGTACGCAAAAATTTTATCACCATAAAAAGTTTCTTGGTTCATAAAAATTGTTGGCTTTACAATATCCACATATCCATTTGGGCAGTATGTCGAAATGTATTTTTGTCTAGGTTGGGTTGTATCTAAACCATCAGCTATTGGTTCCCAAAACCCATTCTTTTCTTTGTAGTATTTGAAAACAGATTCAGACGTTTCGTGGGCTGATCGTAAACTCGTAATATCTTTTTGATTTATATTAAAGGTGCTAATTGCTTCATCTATAATACGAGGTAAAATTAACGGGCTTGTTGCTCTCAAATGAACTATCGGTGTAAATATTTTTAATAAATTGCAAAAGTGCCTAAATGAATCAACATCTAAGGAATAGTCTGATGCAAGTTCTATCGGTCTTGCTACTACATTTACACCAAGTTTATTTACGTAATCCGAAATTTCTTCATCATCAGTTGATACAAATATTTCGGAAATTTTTTTTGATTTTTTTGCGGCGTTTATAACATACCATATTAACGGCTTACCATCTAAACTTTTCAGGTTTTTTTTTGGTATGCCTTTACTACCACCTCTTGCAAGAATTAAACTAGTCATTTTTTTTCTGCTTTGCATAATAACATGGCTTCTTTTGAAAATCTTATAACTTTATTAAAGTTATCGGGCCAAAATACATCACTAAACGGTCGATAAGGAATTGGCGTTTTTTGTATGATAAATCTAATAATGTTCATTATGGGATATTTCCAAACTATTGGGAGTTGATAAAAATATTCACATTTTGCGACAAATCCAGATAGTTCACAAGCAACTTTTAGCGAGTATTTTGTAAATGGCGTAACATGTGTATGATCAATATAAAAAGCCTCATCAAATGAATGTTTCCAGCTTGGCGTCATACAGATCAAAACACCGTTTTTCTTTAAAATTCTAAATGTTTCATCAAAAAGAATATCTGGATTTATTAAATGTTCAACAACCGATTTACTAAAAACAAAATCAAAGTTTTCATTTGGGAATGGGTAGTTAGATTTTTGTAAATCATAAATTGTAAGTTTATCCTCAGAAATGTTTTTTCTTGCATCGTATGATATGTCTATTCCGTATGCTAATATTCCTTCATCTAAAAAACATTTAGTAATTAAACCACTACCACAACCAATATCTAATAATGAATCTCCTTTTTTTATATTAAATTTTTTGATTAAGTATCTAACCAACTTTTGGGCATATAATTCATTTTCTTTCGGGTACGTTTTATTGATGTAATCCGGGTTATGTATTGAACTCATAATTTTTAATTATTAAAAATATTTAATAAATCAGTGTTTGTACTATAACAATATATTTCAACACCAACAGACTTAGCGCATTCATTTATAATTTTAAAATCTCTCAATATATTACTAATGAAAAATCCAAATGAATCGTTATTAATCATATTTGACCCATAATATCCCTTACTATAATCCAAATCAACCCCAGCCAAATAAATTTTTTTACAACCTAAAATGATTGCTAAGGCTAACATGTGTACCGCAACCGTATCTCCTGGGCTATACAAAAAATCTGTTTTAGTAAATTTACTTAAAAGTTCTTGGATTGTAAATCTGTTTTCAATAAAATTTGCACACCCGTTGGGACAGTGTGGGCATTTTTGATTATTAAAATGCCTTTGATCGTAACTTATAAACTTGTTTGTTAATAAGTTTTGTTTTACCCATTCATTAGGCGTTGTATCTACGGAATCGGCATATACAACAACACTATTGGGAAATTTTGCAAATCGTTCAATCATAGATGCAATTGTTTGGATAGAATTAGCAAAAACCCAATAATCTGGAATTAAATCAGTAAAAATATCTATGTCGTTGCATGAGATTAAAATTTTATTACTTGTAGGTTCATCTAAAAAAAATGGCAACGCATCACCTAATGATGGTCCTGTGGCAAACACAAATGCAGTTTTGTTTACTTCCGTATTTACAAAGTCAGTCAAATCAAAGTTATTAGTAAACATAGTCACTTGGGTGTTTTACAATTGTAAGAGTCATAAACCAATTTTATGCCGTCTTTTAAGGGTGTTGGTTGAAAGTTTGTTATATTCCTTTCCAACTTACTTATGGACACGTCTTTACGGAATTGACCGTTTGGTTTTGATGTGTCCCATAAAATTTCTAATGATTCTGAGTTACAAGCTTCTAAACCAATTTTTACCATTTGTTCTATTGTTAATATTTCCTTTGTTGCCACATTGAAACTTTCATAAATTTCATTTTGAATTGTAATATAAATTACTTTTGCTAAATCATCAGCAAACATAAATTGTCTGATTGGTGTTCCATCTCCAAATAAAGTTATAGACTTTTTACCACTTTTTTTGGCGTCGTAAATTTTTTTTACTAATGCAGTAATAAAATGACTCTTGTGCTCATCATCTTTATCCCCAACACCGTACAAATTACAAGGAATTAAATATTGATATTTGGTACCATATTGTTTATTGTAACTTTCAATTTGTGTCGCTAAAGCTCTTTTGGCGTAACCGTAAGAAAAATTTGTTTCAGTTGGAGGTCCAGAGTGGATATTTTCTTCGGATAATGGATAATTTGATAGAGTATCAGGATAAATACAAGTGCTCAAAACACCTATGAATCTGTTTACATTATGTTTGTATGCATAATCAACTAAAAGAGTGTTCATCAAAATATTTTCAGTGAAATACTCAGCAGGTTTGTTGATATTGTCAATTATTCCCCCAACTTTTGCTGCGAGATGAATTACAATTTTAGGGTTGAAATCGTTATACATTCTGATAACTTGACTTTCTTTTGTCAAATCGTAGTCTGTTGAAGACAAATAATTCGCTTCGGGTAAATATTTTTTTAGATAATTTCCAACAAGTCCTGACCCTCCCGTTACTAAAATTTTATCATTCATATTAATAATTATATTTTAACCCAGTTTTCACAATATAAATCATCTGTTTTTAGATGAGCATAAGAAGGCCCAAACCAGTTAGAAGGAATAATTACCTTTTTATTCTCATTTTGATTTAACCATGCACCCCACCAGCTGAATGTAGAATTAGCTATAATATTATTATTACAAAATGACATAAGATATAAATCTTGAAAGTCAGAATTTCCAATAACATATGTTTTATTTTTTAAAAAAGAAAAGTTTTCCTGACACCATAAAACATCATCAGAAAATATCATAAAGTGTTTATTTTTTCCTAAAAATTCAATTGCAGATAAATAATATTCTATAGATAAAACAGGATGATAGTTTTGTAAACCAAGATAGTCACCTCGTCTGACGTGGATTGAACAAGTATCTTTGTTTAACACAGAGTTGTACTTTTCTTTAATATATGTTTTTGATTCTTCATCAGGTTCAAAAAGGTCCAAAATTTCTTTTCGATGATGAAAAAAAAATTTTTCACTTTGAAAGTGTCCGACTAACAAAACATCCAAATTGTCTTTTGGAATTTCCCTATATTCTATACCAGCGCCAATATAGTTATTAATTTTTAAACTTTCAGAAAACTCAATTTTTCTGAAAATATTATTTTTATAAGCTGAATACGGTTTATGTGCAATTACCATGTTATTGGTGTCACAAACAAGTTTTTTTTGATCACGAAGGGATAAACTGTATGCAGTAGCAATTTGAAACATCATATTTCCTAATCCACCCATAAGTCTAGTTGACACAATTTTCATACTCGATAATTTTCAACAAATGATGCTATTTCTTGATCTAAGTTTTTCTTATAGTTTGCGTACTTGAAAGAAAGCTCGTAGTTTTTATTTACGAATTCTTTCATGTTAGCGTAAGTTGTAGTTGTAATTTTATTACAAACTTCTTTGATTTCATCAATAGATGAAACAATAAACATACCTCTGGAATCAAAAAAGTCGTTAATGTTTGGACATCCTAGGTAAATTGGAATGGTCTTAGTTTGAAAACAATCAATAATTTTTTCTGTAAAAAAATTTCTGTAACACACATTTTCAATAACAATGTGAAATTGAGAATAAAAAAGTTCATTTTTTACTACTGGTGATATTATACTTCTTTCGATTTTGGGAAGACCAAGAAATGGACCATTTTTACTATTAAAAAGTTCGACTGGTATTGTTTTAATTTGACTTACAATACTAGGCAAGACTTGCCTTAGTTGTTGATTATGAGTAAATCCTTTACCTCCTACTAGGGATGTTACACAATATTCCTTTTCTAAATTAATGTCAAAGTCGGAAATCCAGCATGTTCCAAACGGAAATAGTTTTGAGTTTTCACAAGTATCTAAAATATTCTGTTGCCAACATAATATTAGATCAAACTCTTCTTTGCGTTCAATTACAAGTTTTTGTATATCAAAAACTTCTGGAGGTTCTACTAACCACAAAACTCTTATTAAATCTTTTTTTGTGGTTGGTAAAGTGTCAATATATAATTCACATGGCTTGCTTGTTTTGAAAAATGAGGATATCCCCCAATTTGATTTAATTATTATATCAGTCATTATTTTTCTTTTCTAATAAATATACCGGGACACCTATAAAAGTTTCAGCCTTATCACTTAATATATCTTTAACCACAGCTGCTTGGGCACCAATTTTTTTGTTTGACCCAATTTTTATTCTATCTCGTAAAATACTTCCAGTCCCAAATTCGTTTCCAGTTCCAATTAATATTTCACCTGAAATATGAACACCTGGATTAGTTGTACAAAAGTCACCAATAACAGTATCATGACCGACTGTTGTATTCAAATTTAATGTGACATAGTTTCCTAATTTTATGTTGGTAGTTAAAATGCACCCAGGAGCAATTAACCCACCTACACCGAGTGAACAGTTTTCATCTAAAACAGTGGCATAAATATCTACAATAGTTTTTATTGGTTTTAGACCAATAGACAGGGCTTTATTTACTAATATTTTTTTTATTACTGGATTACCAACAGCAACGACAAAATAAAATTTTTTATCAAAATTCCAATTTTTTTCTACATGATATTTGCATCCATTTAAATTTAGTTCCGTTTGTCCGTCTTCTAAATCATTTACAAATATAAAGTTTTTAATATGTGGTTTGCTTCTTTTAATATAAAAATAAAATTCTTTTGCTAGTCCATAAGAACCTAAAATTACTATTGTGTCATTTATGTTCATTTTGCTCAGTTTTTAATAAAAAAAATATAGGTTTAATAGGATCAACGGATTTTTTTTATATAGCCGTTTATATTAAATGTTGTATTTTTTCCGAAAAAATTACACCATTTTCTATCGATAATAAAATTAAAATTATCTTGTAAAAATTCTTTTATTGCTTTAACTGGTCCTCCATTAAATTGGTTTTCTAAACCAATGTGAATTAGTGCTCCATCCTCAATTATAAAATAAGAATTTACGCTTACGACGTCTTTAAATTTTTCTAATACAGTTAAAGTGTCATTGTAAACATGTGACCCATCGTCAATTACTAAAATTGTTTCAAAACCTTCACAGTTTTTCAAATCATATTTTTCATAACCACCAAGAAATCTTTTAATCCTTTTATGGTTTAAAATTAGATTATCAATAGGATATTCAACTATGTCTATAGTATGAATTTCTCCCTTTCCCAATAAATCCATTAAATCTGCTAAATATAAAGCAGTTCCTCCATGATTTGTACCTATTTCGATCACTAAATCTGGTTTCACTTCATTTAAAATCATTTGATAAATAACATAATCAAAAGGGCATTTAACCATTCTAATGGTTCGATAAGTAACATTAAAATGTCCATCTACAATCTTACTTAGATTTAATTCATACTGATTATCCATTCAAATTTTTATTTATTTTTATCATATGTTCCAAAACGTAATTCACGTCGTCATCTGTCAGAAACAAATGTAGCGGTAAAGAGATTAAATTATTTGATAGTGATAAGGAGTTTGGACAAAGCCCGTATGAACTTTTGTACATAGCGTAATGAGTATTGTCTCTATAATGTACTCCGGGATATATTCCAGCATCATTTAACTTCAGCATGAATTTATCCCTATTATCAACAACAATTTGAAACAAATGGCGGGACGGTAAAACACAGTTTTCATGTGTTTTAATTGTTCTTATCCCGTTTTTTGATAAAACGGACTCATATTTTTCTGAAATTTTTCTTCTAATTTGATTATCTTCATTTAAATATTTGAGACCAACTAAGGCCATAGAAGCGATTACTGAATTACCATTATATTTATATCCCAGATCAACTAAATCATATTCCCATTTATACGTACTCTTGTCGTTACTTCTTTGATACGTGTCTTTATCAATACCTAACCATGATAATTTTCTAGCGAGCTGATCTAATTCATTATCCCAAAAACAAATCATTCCCGAATCCGCTGTTGGTAAATTTTTTACCGCTTGATAGCTAAAAACGGTAACGTCCGCATCAATACCCACGTGTTCAACTTTATTAGTTAATTTATTATGAACAAAAGTACCTGCCATATGCGCAGCATCTAAAATTAATTTTAAATTATAATTTTTACATAGCTCTGAAATTTTTTCATACTGCCCTGAATTACCACCAATTCCAACAAACATTATTGCTTTGGTTTTTTTGGTTATTTTGGATTCAACGGAAATTGGGTCTAAGCACAAGTATTCATCCACATCAGCAAATACTGGCGTCAAGTTTTCATATAATATGGCGTGATTTGTCGATATAAAAGTTAGTGGGGTAGTAATGATTTCATCGCCATCTTTCCAGTTGTTATTTTTTTTTAAAATTTTAACCGCCAAATGTAAGCCAGAAGTACTAGAATTCAAAAAATGAGCATTTCGAAATCCAGAATAATCCTTCCACGCTTGTTCTATTTCAACAGTTTTGTAGCCAAGACCAGTCCAACCCTTATTTAAACAAAGTTCCATTTCTTGGAAGATCTCTTCTTTTCTGAATTTTGGTATAAATAATTGTATATTTTTCATTTTAAAAATATTTCAGCACAGTACTTTATATCATCGTTAAGCCATTCTGTGTGTTTAGCAACTAATTGATTTGTTAAGGTATGGCTTCCCATTCCGATTACTATTCTATAATCTTTCAGAACCCCCGGGTAACCATATTTTTTAAATAGACGGTACCAAATTTCACAATCGATCATGTACTTAACATTTGTGTCGAAGAACTCATTTTTTGGTATCAATCCAACACTTGGACATCCAACGTAATTCACACCTTTTAATAAGTGAGTACCATCACCTTCGATTCTAGGTATAATTGGATTATAAAAAATTTCAGTATTGTAATCATAGTGTTTACAACCTGAAATTAACCATTTATAACCCTCTTTTAATATTGAAATCATCATTTCAAATGTGTCAGGTCCTTCAATATAATCATCTAAATTCATCAATTTAATGTAATCCCCTGTTGAATTTTTTATAGCATTGTTAGTATTAAATGCGGGCCATCCAATATTTTCAGTATATCTCAAATAATTTATTCTTTCGTTTTTTAGACTTGAAATATAATTTTTTATTTCATTGTCAGTTGAATGATCCGAAACAATTATTTCAAAATTTGTATATGTTTGAGATAAGATAGAGTCGATATTTTTTTTTAAGAAAAAAACTCCCTGACCATTTGCTTCGTAAGTCGGGATGCAAACTGATATTTTCATTAATTTAGTTTTTTTAATTTATTAGCCATTCATAATTGACACATTTGTTTTGTATGTCCGAATAATCTGATATTTGTTTAGCTATTGCAGGGTAAAAAGTATATGCGTTATATTTTTTTTGGAGTTCTGAGTATAAAATATCTAAAGGTTTATTTTTATATTTTATTTTTTCTAAAATATCATTAAATAATGATAATTTCATCCCCACAAAATGTGTAGTAAATGTATTATAAAGTTTTGCAACTTTTTTATTTATAACCTGTGGAGGCGGCATACCTATATGAATATTATGATTCCCTCCCATATATAACATGTGCCAGTCAGAGGGTAGATGTTCAAAATAAATATCTATGTTATTTATTTCATCAGTGAAATAACAATCATCCTCAACAATTAAGATGGTTTCGTATTTTTTTTCTATACAATATGAAATAATTTTTTCCACAGTGAGCAGTAATCCTAACTCACCATCTTGTAGTCGTCCACTTTTTTCTTCCGGAGCTAATAATTTTCCATCCACAGCGGATACTCTTGTGT